>ODAI013910567.1_pt1 | contig 31363 bp, 29 predicted proteins | sample 1539321 | NCBI WGS metagenome assembly ODAI01 (sample SAMN02144231, study PRJEB22623) | gut metagenome | biome: sheep rumen | host: Ovis aries | place: New Zealand
GGCTTTGCCATCGCTCACCAGCAGATGTTCGGTATCCGTCTCGGCTCCTTCCTTGCTGAGAAGCTCTTCGGCGACAAGGGCGGCAAGCGCAAGGTCAAGAAGGTCGGCGAGATGGAAATGCCCGGCTTCTTCTCAATCTTTAATGAGAACATGGTTTGTACCGCTATCCTGATGACCGTATTCTTCGGCGTCATCATGGCGATCATCGGAAAGCCTTTCTTCGTTGCTTCCGGTGCTACAAAGGAAACTGAGAACTTCGCTTTCTACGTTTTCAATACATCTCTGCAGTTCGCGGTTTATCTTGCAATCCTGCAGCTCGGTGTCCGCACATTCGTTACTGAGCTGACCGCTTCCTTCCAGGGAATTGCAGACAAGCTCCTTCCTTCGTCCGTACCCGGCGTCGACTGCGCAGTCTGCTACGGCTTCGGCGATTCCAACGCTGTTACCTTCGGTTTCCTTGCAGGTCTGACAGGTCAGATCATTGCTATCCTTGCTCTGATCGTTATGGGTTCTCCCACCATCATCATCTGCGGATTCGTTCCGGTATTCTTCGACAACGCCACCATCGGTCTGGTCGCGAACGAAAAGGGCGGCATCAAGGCCTGCCTTGTCATCCCGTTCTGCTCCGGTCTGATCCAGGTCTTCGGCGCTGCTCTGATCTCCGGATGGGTGGGTCTTGCGGATTACGGCGGATATCTCGGAATGTTCGACTGGGATACCGTATGGCCCATGTTCACAGTCGCTATGCACTATCTCGGCTATGTCGGCGTTGCCCTTGTCGTTATCGTACTGCTGGCAATCCCGCAGATCGAGTACCGCATGGATCCCGAGGGATATTTCCTTATCACCGAGGATTACGACGCCTATGTAGAGCACAAGGCAAAGAAAGCCGGAAAGGCTGCATAAGCACATCCCGGAAGGTGTTCTTAAAGGCATTTGCGTGTTATAGTATTAGATATCCGGCGCGGCCGGGACGCGAAGCGTCTCCGGCCGCTGCAGCGAGGGACGCACAATGTCCCGGGCATGTAAGTGCCGCATATTTACTTGATTTCAGTCATATGGAGGTATATCATGGCACAGCTTGATGGAAAAAGGTTACTCGCGTGCTGCGCAAACGGCGCAGGCTCTTCTCTTATGATGGAGAACGCTATCAAAAAGGTTCTGAAGAAATATGACATTAAGCCCGGCGAACTGCGTCACTGCGCAGTATCCGAAGGCAAGAGCGCTGCCCGCAACTATGACGTTGTTTTCTGCGCACGCACTTTTGTTAAGAATTTTGAAGATGTCACAAAGAACGGTACCGTACTGATTCCTCTTAAGAACGTTATGTCCGACAAGGAGATTGAGGCTGGTCTTAAGGAAGCCGGTCTTCTTGACTGATAAACTGATCATTGCCGAAGGTGCCGCTCTTAAAAAGCGGCCGGCAGGATAACAGAATCAATAAGCAGAGCACGGGTCACGGACAGCCGTCATCAGGCAGCTGTAATCCCCGTGCTCTTTTATATAGTGCGGATTGGGATGGTATGATTAAGGCAGTAATTCTCGATATAGACGGAACACTTTACGATTACAAAAGCGGAAATAAGGCAGCGCTCGCAGCACTTGCGGGCTATGCAAAAGAGCACTTCGGATGGACACAGGAAGAGTTCATGCAGCGCCATCAGCGCGCCTTTGATACAATGAAAGCGCGTATCGGAATGGGTCTTGCGGCCGTACACAACCGGATGATCCGCTACCAGCTCATACTGGAGCAGGCATCTCTTCCGCTTTATCCGCACGCCCTTACCATGTACAATACCTACTGGGATACACTGATCCGTGTATCCTCTCCCTTCCCCGGAGAGGTTCAGGCCGTGCGCGCCTTAAAAGAGGCGGGCTATACGGTCGGGATCGGAACGAATATGACGGCGCATATCCAGTTCCGGAAGCTGACGAGCCTGGGAATCCTTCCTTACACGGATTTTGTCGTATCGAGCGAGGAAGCCTGCGCGGAAAAGCCGGCTGCTGCGCTCTTTGACCTGTGCGTCGAAAAGGCAGGATGCAGCGCCGGTGAGTGCGCTTTTGTCGGGGACAGCCTCGAGGGAGACGCCCTCGGAGCGCTTCGTGCAGGACTTGTCCCTTACCTTTTTAATCCCGCGGGGGAGCCCGTAAAGATCCCGGAAGAACATGCCGCGGACATCACTGTTTTTACAGAGTTTTCACAGCTTCCCGGCCTGATCGCCAAAAGGTGACAGGTCAGGAACCGGACAGTATTATGAGAACAAACCGCAAAGAAATGGATGCAAGACAGCTCGCCATACTGCGCAGAGTGCGGGATAAGGGCGAGATACGTTCCGAGGATATCGCCCGCGAATACGGCATTTCCATGATGACCGTCCGCAGGGATCTCCAGATGCTGGAGGAGCAGGGGCTTCTTCACAGGACCCACGGCGGCGCGCAGTCGATCGAAAATGTCCATATCGGGAGGGATATCAGCTCCGATATCCTGGCCTGCAGGGAGCAGATTTCCCGCTTCGCAGCCCGGTATGTGGAGAGCGGCGACTCGCTTTTTATCAACGGGAGCCGCACGGCGCTGAATATGCTCAAATATGCGGAGGACAAAAAGGTCTTTGTCTGCACCAACAACGGCTGGGCCATCGGAGCCTCCTATCCGAAGGGCGTACAGATCCGCCTCGTCGGCGGGGAAATCCGCGACCGGGTCATGGTCGGCAATTACACGATGCGCAATCTCCTGGAGATGAACGCCGACAAGACGTTCCTCGGGTGCGCGGCCGTTTACGACGACGGTGAATTCCGCTACGATATTCCCACGGAGATCGGCATCAACGAATCAATGATCGGAAGGACCAGCGGCAGCATCTACATCCTCGCCGATCACACAAAGCTTCATCACCGCGGCGAGCGCAACAATGTCTACGGGAGCTGCACCTACGAAAGACCCGTGACGCTGATCACGGACGACAAATCGGATCCGCAGATCATCGAGCATCTGCGGGAAAAAGGAATTGAGATCGTCATTGTTCCCGTGAGCGGGCAGGAAAGATAACAGGTAATAGTATGATTTCTGAAGCAAAAAAGGCACTTTTTCTCGATCTGGACGGGACACTTCTGACCGATGACAAGAAGATTCCGGAGGGCAACCGGAGGGCGCTGGAGCAGATGCTGGCCGCCGGCCACAGCGTGATCATAACGACGGGGCGCCCTCTTTCGAGCGCTCTTCTCGAGGCAAAGGAACTCGGCCTTACCGGCGAAGGGTGTTACCTTATCGCTTACAACGGCGGTCTTCTGTACGACACCGCGAACAGGAAGGTCATCTTTGAAAAGACGATCCCCCTCCCTCTCGTATACGACGTGTTCGACGAGGCCAATGCCCGCGGCGTCCACATCCAGACCTATGACGATACGGACGTGGTGGTCGAGCCGCGCTGCGACAATGATATTGTCCGCTTCTACTGCGGAAGGATCGGCATGACGCACAGGGTCATCGACGACATACGGCACCTGGAGAAGGAACCGGTGAAGATGCTCCTGATCGACCTTGAGAGCCGCGACCGCACAGAGCCCCTGCGGCAGTGGATCATCGAAAAGCACGGGGGCGACCTGGACGGATTCTTTTCAAACAGCGCGTATCTGGAAATCGTGAGCAAAGGTCTCGACAAGGGAAGTGCTTTGGAACAGATGGCGGGCCTTCTCCACATTCCGATGGAAAACACGATCTCCGCGGGCGACGCCGAAAATGACGTCCCCATGATCCGTGCGGCGCATCTGGGGTGCGCGGTCGCGAACGCAGTTCCGGAGTGCAGGGCCGTCGCCGACTATATCACGGAAAGAGACAATAACCACGACGCGGTTGCGGAGATCATAGAGAAGTTTATTCTGTAAGAGGCTTTTGCAGGCCGGCGTTTATTTCAGATTGGATTTAAGGACTGTTATGGAGAATTTTTCTCAGTTATTTTTATATATCCCGGGGATCATTATTTTCCTTGTGGGATCCGGCAGAGTCAGGGAATACCTTCGCCTCCGAAGGCCCGGCGCAAAGCGCGGCGCGCAGGTGCAGCGCTGCAATCATGTCCAGAAAAAGGACAAAAACGGGCGCATCACATATGACTACTATGACGTCACAGTAGAATACACCGATCCCGCAACGCACCACAAGGAGCGGCGCGCGGTCAAATCACCCGTCGAATACGCGCCGGGGCAGAGTGTTTCACTCTATGTGGAAAAGGGCAGCTCGGAGCCGGTTCTTGCGGAGTCCCGCGATGAATCCATGTTTAACCCGTGGGTGACCATGGCGGGCGGCGCCCTCCTTATTCTTCTTGCCCTGTTCGAAAACCAGGGAAAAGAGGTCCCCGCAATGTCCTGTCTTTCGCTCGTTCTTGCGGGCGCTGGAATCGCGATGGTCTGGAATTATATTAAGCTTAAAAAGCTCGGGCTTCAGGAAGTGGATGCCGAGATCATGGATGTTTTCAAGCGGCAGATCTCAAAGGAGACAAAGATCCTGCGCGGCTCGAAATTTACCTATTATCCGATTGTCCGTTTTAATGCCGGCGGGAAAGAGAATATCCGGCGCTGCGCCGTCAATTCGAGCAGAGAGGATTCGTTTAAGATCGGTGAAAAGATGAAGCTTTATCTTGACCCGGCTTCGGGAAATGTGCTGGAAAAACACGCCAGCCCGGTTGTCCTGATTGCGGGTATCCTGATCGCAGTCAGCGGCATCCTGGCCGGCGCAAGTATTCTTTCGGTGATACTTTAAAATTAAGTCAAAGTAACGGTCCAGAGATTCTCGTAGACCTTTCCGGGCTGCAGACGGATCAGATCCGAGCGGTTCGCAAAGTCTTCGATTACACCGTCTCTTGAAGGGAGCGTAACCCACGGCTCAATGCAGACGTAGGGCGCTTCCTTTTTTACTGCGTGCCAGAAGCCGATGTAAGGCATTCCGGGATAGCTGACCGTAACGCTTCTTGTTCCCTTGTCGGAGCGGATGGCTACGGTGTCGGGCATGTTCTGCAGTACGACCGCGTCATGATCGAAAAGGTCGTGCCTTAACGGAATCTTTGTGCCGTCAACGAGGGGATACGGATGTGTGTGTCCCGTAACGAACACGGTATCGGACATCTCGACCTGGTCAGCCCTGCTGGGTCTTGAAAACTCCAGATAATAGTCCTCGAACGCAAGGCCGTCCTCCATGGGAACCATAAAGCCCGGGTGTGCGCCCAGTCCGAAATACATGGTATCGCCGGATTCGTTGAGTACGCTGTAGAGAACCTCCATCGTGTTCTTCATCAGTGTATAGGTTACGCGGAAGCTGAAGTGGAAGGGATACTGGCTCAGTGTCTTCTCATTGTCCTTCAGCTCAAAGGTGATGCTGCTGTCCGACTGGTCGAGGACAGTAAAGAGGCTCTTCGGGGCAAATCCGTGAATCTCCATCTCATAGGTCTTGCCGTCCAGGCAGTATTTTCCGTCGGTAAATCTTCCTACGAAGGGGAAGAGGTTCGGCCCGTGCTTTGCCCAGAAGGCCGGATCACCGTTCCAGAAATACTCGTGTCCGTCCATGGAAAGGGACTGAATCTCCGCGCCGGTATCGGAAATCACCGCGGTCAGCGTGTCGTTACTGATTGTATAATTCATATGCAGTTCCTCCTTCTGCAAGTTCCTTAATGAACAGTTCCATTATTCCACAGCCCTCATGCCGTTTCAAGAAGGCAGGCGCCGGAGGGATTCCTTCTTCATGCGCTTCTCGAGCTCCCCGTTCAGCCACCGGACGGCGTCATCGAGGCCCTCCGCCGAGAACGGGAAGTCCTCTTCCTTTATCAGTTCCGGATCGGTGTGGGCATATCCGTACGGCTCCGGCCATATGCTGGCGCGCAGCATCTCACCCACGCGCTTTTCGGCGGGTTCGAAAATGACATTTGCCAGCGGATTCCTTGCCACTCTGTAGCGCATCCCGTCGCAGGAGCCAAAGTACGCCTGGCCGTATTCATAGTGTGATATCGAAAACAGTTCTTTCCTGTCGATCGGCATCTTCTTTCCTGTCCTTTTCTTTTTGCGGTGTTCATCCGCTTTGCCGCGCAGGCCGGCTGCCTGCTGCACCTTAAGGCTCTCTCATCCGGCGGATCTCTTAAACAGTGTTTCCTTCGCGGAGCAGATCTTGTCCGCGAGCGTCACGACCCACGCGACGCGGGAGGACGGCGCATGAAAGAGCGTCAGGGGCCACATATGGCTCTCTATCGCTTTTGCGGCGTCCGGGCTCAGGCCGAAATCCCTGGCCGCATTCTCTGCGGCGATTTTCGGGTGATGATAGCCGTGGAGGCGGTCGCCGTGCACGTGCCAGTCATACAGATAGTAATCGTGGAGAAACCCTGCTGCCACCACGTCCTCCTCGGCGGCGCCGACCCGGAGCCTTCGGTTAAGCACAAAGGCCATTCTCGCCACGTCCATGCAATGATCGTAGGTCGTCACCGCCCCGTGCTGGATATATTTCTTCATCTCCTGGGTTCGCGGATCGTCGCGAAGCCTTGCGATCAGCTTCTCGAACTCCTCTTCATCTTTCCTGTTCATCTGCTGTCCCTGCTCCGCTGTCTTTGATTATTGTCTCGCTGTCCTTTGTTACTGACCCGCTGTCCTTTGTGCTCTCCTGAATGTCGCTGCCTGCTGCCGGCTCCCTGTCAGGTGCCTTCTCCGGGCCGCTCTCAGCGGCTGCCGGATACTCTGCCCTGTCTTCGGGATCTCTTAAAACCGCCCTGTCCAGAGGGGATAAAAGCTTCTCTTCCAGCTTATGCATGCGCTCGTACAGAATCAGGGCGAGCGGGCGGTGGATTCCGTTTCGGATCATCCGGATCGCATTGACATGGTGCATATCACGAAGGCCGGGCTTCCAGCCTCTCTTCCGGAGCCGCGCGGTTATTTCCTGCCTGGTCATACCGGCGAATTCCTTTACCTCCGCTCCCCTGCCGGCAGCAGCTGCAACCGCTTTCTCCTTTGCCTTTCCGCCGGCTGCGGCTGCTGCGGCCGCGATGGCGCGGGGTCCCTGCTGGGCAATCTCCACGCCGGCCTCCAGCCTGTTGTTGAAGTCGTTCTGGATTTCTTCGATCCTGGACAGCAGTCTTGTAAGCGATGATACCGTAAGCGCAAGATCCGCGCCAAGGAGCAGCATAAACAGAAGTGCCAGGAATTCATTTAAGGCAGGATGCGCCTCCTGATGAAGGCCCGAGACGAGAGGAACAAGAACCCGGACAACCAGGATTCCCGCCGCTCCGAAGCCGCAGGATGTGGGAAGGGAAATCCGTCCGTTCAGATTCAGCGGAACGTCAGAATACTCCCACCACACGGCATGGAAGCATTTTTCCAGAACCCATGAGGTGACATATTCGAGGATGGCGCTTCCGGCCGCACAGATAAGGAATATTTTCCATAAAGGCGCCCCCTGCAGGCCGGCGTTTCCGGCAGAGCCGAAAAGATACATCGCCGCGACCGCGCCGGATCCGTAGATCGGGCAGATGGGACCGAAAAGAAATCCCCGGTTCTGCCAGTGCTTTGTCTTAACCGTGCAGTAGATGCACTCGTAAATCCATCCGATAAAACTAAATGCAATAAAATCGACAAAATATGCGGCTATTGTCATTTCTCCCTCCGCTGCGCCGGACTTTTACAAATTACTCCGGCTAATCTATAATCAGGAATACCGCCAACGGTTATGTAAACCCACTGTCAGTATTATAAGAGTATTCGAGGCAATTTCATGTCAGAAGTAAACGCTTTCCACGCAGCCAAAAGCAGCCACACTCACACGCATCCGCACAACCATCCGGAAGAAACCGGCGCGCACACGCACTCCCATACGCACTCCCATACGCATGATCCGAAGCACATGAAGGCGATCATCAACCGGCTCGCGAGGTCCATCGGGCATCTCGAGCATGTAAAGCATATGCTGGAGGACGAGAGGGACTGCACCGAGGTCCTGATCCAGCTGGCCGCCGTGCGCTCGGAGATCAATAACGCAGGAAAGCTCCTTTTAAAGGAGCATATGGAGCACTGCATCGTGGATGCAATCGCCGAGAATGACACGGACGCGATTGCCAGGATGAACGAAGCAATCGATATGTTCATCAAGTGACAGGCGGCGCGTCCGGTGCCCTGTAAAGCATGGGACCGGACTGCGCCGCTTGGATGCCTGTATTCTGCTGTGCCGGGTTATTACTCCGACTTTGTTCTCTTAAGGCGCGGCTTAAAGCCTGCGTCTTCAAGCGCTTTTACGATTTCCTGCTTGTGCTGCGTTCCGAAGGCTTCGAGCGTTATCACCAGCTCCACGGCCGCGTTGCGGTTGATGGAAGCGAACTGGTTGTGCTCCAGCTTGATAACGTTGCCGTTCTGCTCTGCGATCAAATGCGATACGCGGGAGAGCTCGCCCGGCCTGTCCGGCAGAAGTACGGAAACGGTAAAGATCCTGTCCCTTAAAATCAGTCCCTGTCTTACAACCGATGACATCGTGATGACGTCCATGTTGCCGCCCGAAAGGACGCAGGCCACCTTTTTGCCCCTGCAGTCGATGTGGCGGAGCGCCGCTACGGACAAAAGTCCGGAGTTCTCGACCACCATTTTGTGATTTTCAACCATATCCAGGAAGGCTTCGACGATTTCCTCGTCCGGAACCGTGACCACCTGATCCAGGTTTTCCTGAAGATAAGGGAAAATATGCTCGCCGGGGGTCTTTACTGCCGTGCCGTCCGCAATGGTATTGACGGTGGGGAGCGTTGTCACCTTACCCGCCTCCAGGGATGCGGTAAGGCAGGCCGCGCCTGCCGGCTCAACGCCGATCACCTTGATATTGGGCTTTAAAAGCTTTGCCAGTGTCGATACGCCCGTGGCCAGTCCGCCGCCGCCGACCGGAACGATGATGATGTCAACCAGCGGAATCTCGCGGATGATCTCCATCGCGATGGTTCCCTGGCCGGTAGCGACCGCGGGATCATCGAAGGGATGGACAAAGGTATAGCCCTTCTCCTCGGCAAGCTTTGCCGCGTACCCTGCCGCCTCGTCATAGACGTCGCCGTAGAGGACAACCTCGGCGCCGAGCGCCTTTGTGCGGTTGACCTTGATCAGCGGGGTTGTCGTCGGCATGACAATGACAGCCTTGACGCCGTACTGCTTTGCCGCGTACGCTACACCCTGCGCATGGTTTCCCGCGGATGCGGTGATCAGTCCCCTGTCGCGCTCCTCCTGCGAGAGCGTGCTGATCTTATAGTAAGCGCCGCGCACCTTATATGCGCCGGTGCGCTGCATGTTTTCCGGCTTCAGCCAGACTTTTGCGCCTGTCTGCTCGCTGTAATAATCAGAAAAGACCAGTTCTGTCTTTGCTGTCACCTTATCAACGATTTCACAGGCTCTTTCAAAACTGTCCAATGTCAGTTCGGTCATATTTACCTCTCTTTATTCTGCTCAGGGCACCGGCTTCAGTTATACCTCTGCGATCGCCTCGATCTCGCAGAAGACATCCTTGGGAAGTCTTGCTACCTCGACGCAGCTTCTGGCCGGTTTGGATGTAAAGAATTTCTCGTAGACGGCATTGAAGGCGCCGAACTGGTTCATGTCGGAAATATAGCAGACGGTCTTTACAACCTTGTCCGCGCTGGTGCCGGCAGCCTCGAGAATTGCGAGGACGTTGCGGCAGCTCTGCTCGGCCTGCTCCTCCACAGTCTTTTTAAGCTCTCCCGTTGCGGGGTCGATCGGGATCTGTCCGGATGTGAACAGGAGTCCGTTCGTGACATAGGCCTGGGAATAAGGGCCGATCGCTGCGGGTGCATTCGGTGTGCTGATTACTTTCATTGTGTTCTCCGTTTCTTCAGTAATTCTTCCGTTGTTTCTACAGTAAAATGTACGTTTAATCCAACTATGATAGCACAAAACAGTGCGATAATTATACCACGGACGGATGATTTTGATAGTATTACCGGGCGGCGCCGGGATTTTCATGCAGCATCAGTGCGGCCGTGGTATCCGGGACGAGCTTTCGAAAGGTTCCCGTATCTCCCTCAAGGAGGGCCTTCCTTGCCCCGGACGCGCTGACGGGCTCCCCGTCAAGTTCCAGCCGCGGGATAATATGGCATTCGATTCCCGCCTTCTCCAGGTCCTGTCTCATCACACGGTTATACAGGTCCGTCACGTGACTGAGCGGCTCTTCTCCTGCAAAGCGGGCAGAAATTCCGAGTGCCCTGGCGATCCGGATAAAAATCTGCATATCGAGTCCGGCCTGGCCGAGGATGACTGCGTCCTCGCCTTTCAGGAAATAACCCGGAAAGGTGGCAAAGGATATCATGTAGGGACCGCAGTCGTGGAGGACGACGTTCTGGATATGGGCCGTGCCTTCCCGGACCATCTGTTTTCTCAGTTTTGCGGGGATCTGACCGGCGTCCTCGCTGACGACGAATACATGCAGAAGATCACACTGCGCGGCTGCGGTCTGCACAAGGAACTGATGCCCCAGGGTAAAGGGGTTTGCGTTCATGACAATGGCTGCCTCCTTCGCGCCGCTTCCTGTCTCCTTCGTTTCCTGCATTTCGCGGGTTTCAAGAGCTTCCTGCGTCTCCCGCGTTTCGCGCCGGACCTTTTCCAGATAGTCCGCAAAGCCCTGCCGCCGGTTTTCCATAAAGACAACGCTGCCCGTCCCCGCGATCTCATAAAAGCCGAGATCCCGGAAATACACTGCCGACGAAGGCTTCGTGTGAAGGAAAAGGTGCGTGCTGCCCCTTAGTGCCTGGACCTGCACGAGGTGTGAGACAATTCGGCTCATAAGGCCCTCGCCCTGGTACCGGCTGTCCACGGCAAGGCAGCGGAGCATGTACCTGAAGCAGCTCCCTGTCGCAGCAAGGCGCCCTTCTTCGTCGTACAGGCCGCAGATATAATCCAGGTTCGGATCCCTCTTAAGGCCCTCCATCTCAAGAAGCGCGTCCACGCCCTTAAGCGCCGCATTGTCCCCGGGCAATATTTCCGATATATAAAACTCATTCCACATCCGGTTCACCTGCTATTTCCAAAAGACGCACCATGTAGCACATCGCAAGGAGGTCTGCGCTGCCGCCGGGGGAAATGTTCCGGCACGTCACCTCCGCATCGAGCTTTTCCAGTTCCTCCCTTGCGGGGTACGGATTGTCCTTAAGAAGGGCTTTGATCCTCTCCTGAAGGCCTCTGAGCGATTCCATGCTGCTCCTGTGAATCACGTTGGTGTCCGTATTCCCGGCCATGATGGCTAGAAGCGCTGCGCACCCGGCATCATTTAAGGAAAGCCCCACGGCGAGCCCCTCAAGGAGTCTCGGGTATCCGGTCTCAAAGACGAGGGGGAAGCCCGCCTCTGCCTCGCCCCGCACTCCCGTGACCCCGCACTCACAATAGAGCCTTTCTCCGTATGTCAAAGGATGGAGCCTTTCTTCTGCTTTCCCGAAATCCCTGCAGACGATGCCGGCAGCCATATCCGCGCACTCCTTCCTGAGCCTGTCTGCGCTCCAGTCGGCGCGGCTTAGGCGTCCCGCGGCGGCGCATAAAATCCCCATGGAGAAGATGGCTCCGCGGTGGGTGTTGACGCCGCCGGTTGCCTGCAGCATCCTCTCTTCGGCAAGCTTTCCTTCCTTCCGTATTTTCTCAAAGGTCACCTTTGTGCTCTCATCCGCCGTCTTCGCACCGGTCAGGGCGCAGGTGTAAAAATACGGATACAGCGCCGCAGTGCTCGAAGCAAAGGTAAACGTATCCATGTCTCTGTGGCTTCCGTTATTAAACCGGTCCACGAGGCCTGGCTTCGGGCTTGTCAGCACCTCATCCAGAATAGCCTCGCAGGCGGAAGAGGCAATTGTCACCGCTCTGTCCTTTGCTGTGGCATCCCGCAGAAGGTCCGCCGTCTTTTGCCGGAGCTCTTCAAGAGAGTGCGCGCGGGAGCGGGCACAGATCTGCGCTCTCTTTCCGCAGATAAGGCACTGCCTGTCCGGGAGTCCAAGCTCCGCGCGGCCCGTCTTTTTGCCGTCTTTTGCAAGGACGTCCATGTCATAGAGCCTGCCCGCGGGACTCTCATCCTCTATATCTACCGTTATCCTCTTTACGCGGGCGGGGTCCGCATCAACCAGGTAATAGCAGGTGCCTCCGGTAAACGCCTGCTCCTTTTCCCTGAGCAGGACGGCAATCTTCTCCGCCTTAAGGCGCTCTTCAAGAAGACGCTCCCCGATCCTCATTCCTTCCCGGATCAGCGCCGAGTCCTTTTCCGGTCCCGCGATATTCATCGTAAAGCTGATAAGAGTCCCCCCGCACCTGTCAAGGAGCTCTCTTTGCCGCACGGCCCTGTGTTCCCTGGCGGCGGATATATCCTGTATGGTCACGTTCATGTCGCCCTGCTCCGTATATCTTTCGTCGTTCTCATTATATAATCAATCCCCCGGGGCAGAATACTCTGCCGCCGGGGGATACTGCACCGATCCTGTCTTCTTATGGCGTTCTTGAACTACTGCGTCAGTCGGGAACTCCCAACTGACGTTGAAAACAGGACCAGCACGCATCAGCAAATACTGTAGATCTGATCGAGCAGTGTTCCGTCTCTGTAGAGGACGTCCGCTATAACTCGTTCGCCTCTCTTTACGGGGGCCGGAACTCCGGACAGGTCTTCCGCCTTCTTTTTAAGCGCTTCGAGACTTGTCACGGGGAGCCTTGCTTCCTTCAGTCTTTCGCGAAGCTCCGCGCCGCGGGGGCTCGCCGGGTTGACGGCAAGTCCGTACTGGGTAACGACAAGATCGATTGTCTTTCCGGGCGTTGAGATGGTGCCCGCGCGGTCCACAATGAGGGGAAGGCGCGCTCTGATCAGGGGCGCTACGATAATCGCAAGCTTTGCGCCTGCCGCGACGTCGGAGTGTCCTCCGGAGCCGCCCATGATAACGCCCTGGGAATTTGTGTGGACATTGACGTTAAAATCAAGATCCACCTCGGTTGCACCAAGGATGACCGCGTCCAGGTGATCCGCTATGCAGCCTCTTTTTCCGGGCGCCGCATAATGGGTTGCCGAGACCTCTCTGTGCCTTGAATTTGTGCGGATCGATTCCACTGCCTTCAGGTCAAAGCACTGCACATCCATCAGTTCCTCAAAGCAGCCGGCTTCCAGCATGTCCACAAGATAACCGGTGATTCCGCCCATACAGAAGCTCCCGTGAATGTTCTGCCTTAACATGATGTCCTTCAGATACATCGCTGCCGCAAGCGATGCCCCGCCCGCGCCTGTCTGGAACGAGAAGCCGTCCTTTAAAAGGCCCGAGTGCAGGATGCTCTGTGCTGCATAATCCGCGATTTTAAGTCCTACGGGATCTCTGGTTATCCTGGTCGTGCTGGAGACAATTCCCGCCGGATCCCCGATGGAATCCACCGTGACGACGTAGTCCACCTGTGTTTCCGGAATGGAAAAATCACACAGGGGATAATCGACAAGATTGTCCGTAACAACGATTACCCTGTCCGCGCAGCGCGCATCCGGCATGGCGTAGCCGAGCGAGCCGCAGGCGGATTTTCCGTATTTACCCGTGCAGTTTCCCGCTGCATCGGAGGAAGGCGCCGCGATAACGGCGATATCGATGTGCATCTTCCCGCTCTCGATATCCGCGGGGCGGTGTCCGTGGGAGCGGAATACTGCCTTCTTTTTAAGTCTTCCTTCGCTGATCGCCCTTCCGACATCACCGCCGACATAGTCCGACTCAACTCCGGTTATTGTCTCGTCATCAAACGCTGAAAGGATCGGCGTATGCACCTGGAAAAGCGAGCTTGCGCTCAGTGTGATATCATGCACGCCGAGCTCCTGCATTGCCGCTGCGGCCATGTTGATCACATGGTCCCCGTTGCGCAGATGGTGGTGGAAGGAGACCGTCATTCCGTCCCTGAGTCCTGCCAGGACCAGAGCTTCCTTAAGTGAACTGACCAGCTTATTCATCTGTGTCTCCTCCTCTCTCGAAAATCTGTTTTGCAGCGTCAACAACAAACTGTGCCCTTGCCACGATCGGCGCGTCGATCATCTTTCCGCGGAAGGAGACAACGCCCTTGCCCTGGATTTTGGCGAGGCGGATGCACTCAAGAACCTGCTCGGCGTATTCGATTTCTTCCCTCGTGGGACTGAATACCGCATTGACCGTATCGATGTGTCTGGGGGAAATAACCAGCTTTCCTCCGAAGCCGAGCCCCTTGGCAAACTGCGCGTCCTTTTCAAGTCCTTCCATGTCATCGACATCGGTAAAGGGTGTGTCGAAGATTTCCACGCCTGCCGCGCGTCCCGCGCAGACCAGCCTTGTGCGGGCATAGAAGATTTCCTGCCCCTCCTTTGTGCGTTTGCAGTGAAGGTCCGCCGTGAGGTCCTCGCCGCCGAGGGCCATGCCAATGATCCTCGGCGAGAAGGATGCGATCTCCATCGCGTTTTCAACGCCCATCGCAGTCTCGATAAGCGGAACCAGGCTGACGGGCTTTTCCAGCCCCGCCTTCTGCTCCACGCGCTCCATCTCCTGCGTCAGGGTGCGGAGCATTGCGGCGCCGCTGACCTTTGTCGGCATGACGGCGTCCGGTCTTTCCGGAAGAATCATCGCAAGATCATCCTTCCAGTATTCTGTATCGGTCGCATTGATGCGAACGATCAGAAAGGTATTTCTTTTTGCGTGCCTTCGAAGGTAATTGCGGACAAGGATCCTTGCAGAATCCTTCTCAGCGGGGGAAACCGCGTCCTCCAGATCGAGAATCATTGCATCCGCGCCGAAGGCATCACCGTTGATCAGCATGTTCGGCGTATTGCCGGGCAAAAAGGTCAGTGTCCTGATCATGTTGTTTTCCTCCCCTTCAGTCCTGTGCCCGCATGACGGCCGTCTCTACCCTTGCTGCGATAACGCAGTTCATGGCGCCCTTGTCCTGTATATGCACATGGGCAGACTGCACGTCCAGCTCCTTCAGTGTGTCCAGTACAGTGCTGCGGATTTCATCCCCGTACTGCTCCAGCACTACGGAGCTGATCTCCAGCTCGATTCCGTTCTCATGCGGCTCAACTGTCACCAGGCAGTCGCTGGATTCAAGTGTCCCCGCCGCTGCGCTTTTTTCAATAATCATCCGTCACTCCTTCCTCTCCGCGGGGCCCCCGCCCCGCTACTTGCTCATGTAGAGGTGCCTCAAGTGCGCTTCCCTGCACCATGCATTCGTGCAGGCACGATGTATGGTGCAGGGGAAGATTATTTGAGGCTTGTAAATCCATTATAATCCGGCACCTATCACAACCGCCAGAATGTTGACGAGAATAATGACCAGGGCTCCGGGTTATGCCGAAACAGATTTCGTGATCCCGTTGTAGTCGCGCTCCAGGAGGTCTTTCACGCCGCAGGCCGCGGCGGCCTTTGCCATTTCCGCAAGGGCTGCGTCCGGAGCTTCGTTCCTGCATGCCGCAAAGGCGTCCGCCATCCCGGCGGCCGCGGGCACGGCTTCATTCAGCATCTGTATCAGGACGCGGCTGCTCTCTTCGCACCTGACGTCCGGAACCTTGTTCGTGATATGCCCGTGGAGGCTCTCATATTTTCCGATAAGGCGAAGGCCCGCGAAAAGGACGTTCCTCTTCAGGTCCCCCGGGCAATACAGGATTTTGTGAAATCCGACAAAGCTCCTGAGTGCCTTCAGGATTGTCTCCTCGCCGGCCTCTGTATAGACACCGGAAATCGCGCGGGCACGGTAAGCGGACGGGATGAACTTTTCGGTCATCTTCTCTTTTACGGGGTCTCTCCCCAGGGAGGCGATCAGCGCCCGGTCCAGCTCGCCCTCGGTCTCCGCATGGTTTGCGCCGCCCTCTGCCTCATACCGGTTGATCCTCTCGTGAAGAGAGGCATCCAGGGCGAAATGGCAGATTACGCCGCAAAGATACGCGTGCGCCGCATCCTTCTCAGCCCCGGAAAGGCCGGAGGATGCGATCCTCTCCATCGCCTGCTTAAAGAAATCCCGGCCGGTCATGTTATGCTTGTCGGTCCCGATCCGGGCGACGGGATCCCCCTTCCGCAGAGGGTTGTAATAAAAGAAAATATCCGGTCCCTGGAGGCCGATGTCGTACAGGCCGCGGTCACTCCGGACCAGCGCCTGTGTCTTCTCCTTAAGCTGTTCCCACACAAGATCGCCGAAATATTGATGTGCAAATGTCGATGGCATATCCGTTCCCTACATCTCTTTGTTTTTTTCGCTTATATAACAGCATATAATTTTAACATAATCATGCCTGAATATCCTTATCCCGCGCTTAATGTGCTATAATATCTGGTTGTAAATAGACTAAGCTTTTCCAGGAGGTAACCATAAAATGGATGTAGTTGAAAGATGTCTGAAATGTGGTATTGTCCCCGTTGTTGTCATTGAGAATGCGGACGATGCCATAGATACCGCAAAGGCACTCCTCGCCGGCGGAATTGACTGTATGGAAGTAACCATGCGCACAGACGCGGCTCTTGAGTCCGTCCGCCGCATTGCAAAAGAGGTTCCCGAGATGCTGGTCGGCGCAGGCACCGTCCTGAATCTGGATGCCTGCAAGGCTATTCTCGAAGCCGGCGCAAACTTTATCGTTTCCCCCGGTTTTGATCCCGCGACCGTTGATTACTGCGTAGAGAACAACGTTCCGATCCTTCCTGGCGTTGCGACACCCACCGAGATCATGATGGCTCTTTCCAGGGGCCTTAAGCTCGTCAAGTTCTTCCCCGCGAACATCTACGGCGGCCTGAAGGCCATGAAGGCTCTGTCCGGCCCGTTCGTCGGCCTGAAGTTCCTTCCCACCGGCGGTGTAAACGGCGAGAACATCAAGGAGTATATCGAGGCTCCGTTCATCGCTGCAGTCGGTGGCAGCTGGGTATGCACCAAGGCTGATATCTCTTCGCACAATTATGCGAAGATCACGGAGCTGTCTAAGGCAGCGCGTGACGCGATCGATGAAGTACGCGCTTGACAATCTGAGACATATTCTTTCGTTGATAAAGCGCCGCAGGGTTATTGCGGCGCTTTCCTTTACTGTTCCTTTTTTGCTCATTCTTCTGCTGTACGCACTGCTTAAAATCGTGCCGTTCGGCAACAATACCTTTCTTTTCAACGACATGAAGCGGCAGTATCTGGATTTCTATTCCCACTACCGCCGTGTCCTGACAACGGACGAAAACTTTCTCTACTCGTTCAGCAGCGGGCTTGGCGGAGGGACGCTGGGCCTTTTTGCCTACTATCTGACAAGTCCCCTCCTGATTCCCTTTGTATTTGTGAGCCGTCATCAGCTGCCGGCAGCGATCTCTCTCATGCTGGCGGTTAAGTGCGGCCTGTGCGGCCTGACCGCCTTTATCGCACTCAGTGACCTGTGCGCCCGCAGGCCGGCCACGGAAAAGGCGTCCGGGAAGAAGTCAGGGAAGGGGGCCGGAAAAGCTGCCGGGAAGGGAGCTTCAAAGACGGCGTCCGGGCCGACTCCCGCGATTCTCCTGTTTACAACCGCCTATGCGTTCTCAAGCTATGTGGTCCTGAACCTCCAGAACGCGATGTGGATCGACGTGGTGATCCTCTTTCCCCTGCTGTTTATGCACACGCGGCACTTCCTTAAGGGGGAAAAGTCTTCCGGCGTGAGGTTTATCCTTCTGCTGTTTTTATCCCTGTACTGCAATTATTACATCACCTACATGATCCTGCTGTTCCTGTTTGTCTATGTCCTTCTGTACAGTGAAAACAGGACATCAGTGCTGCGCTGGTGCTGTCTGTGCGCTGTCAGCGCGGGGCTGTCCGCTTTTCTGATGCTGCCGACCTTCCTGTCCCTGATCGGGAGCGGCAAGAACAGCATGGCATACGGGAAGGGGCTCTATTTTCCCTCCCTTTCCCCGAGGGATATCCTTTCCAAAGCGTTCTCCATGAGCTTTGACACGTCCCAGATTTTCGACGGGACGCCGCTCATTTACTGCGGCGTAATGATGTGCTTCCTGTTTACCCTGTACTTTTTCAACTCCGCATTCAGCAGGAAGGAAAAGATAAAAGCTGCGGTCCTCTCCCTCTTTCTCGTCATCAGCTTCAGTGTGCCGGTCATTGATATCGTCTGGCACGCGATGAGCGAGCCGGAGGGCTACCGGTACAGATATTCCTTCATCCTGATCTTCCTGGTGATCTGCTGCTCATACCAGTGCTGGCTGGAGCGGAGAAGCCTCACGAAGAAAAACATCCTTTATTCCTTCCTGATCGTCGCAGCGGTTTCCGCGATCGTCCTGACAGGAAGCTATACCTATCTGGCGGGGCTCAAGAAGCTGGCAAATGTGACGCTCCTTCTCTCTCTGGCGCTCCTTCTGTATATCATTCTGGCGCAGGATTTCCACAAGGGGCCTCTCGCCGGGCTTCTGAAGGACTTTACGGTGCTGGCGTGCCTGTCCCTGACAGTTGTCCACCTGTTCGATCTGTCGGTGAATTTCTACATCACTTACCGGGCGAATTCTCTTCTGGAGCACCAGCAGTCCTTCTTCGATGAGAAGCTTGCCACGGACGGCGCGCTGATTGAGGAAATCAAGGCGCAGGACGGTGATTTTTACAGAATTGAAAACAAGGATCCCCGCTCTGAGAACGACGCGATGCTGTACTGGTACAACGGCGTCAGTGTCTACAGCTCGGAGACGCAGATGCGGCAGAGGGGTTTCTTAAAAAAGCTCGGGTTTAACGAGAACACGTTCTTTGTCGCCTACGGCCCGCACAACACAAAGCTAGTCAACCGGCTTTTCGGCGTGCGGTATCTTTTAGGGGACGGGACTTATGAAAAGGATGACTTTGCCGTGCCGGTTGCTGTCGGCATGCAGGAGTCTCTTCCCGTACTTATTCAGCACTATGAGGAGACTGCAGATGAGAGCAATCCCTTCTCCTTCGCGCAGTCGGTCCTCGGAATGTACACCGGACATAAGGCCGAGGTCTTCAAGGCTCCGCAGGTCCTTGAGCACCACACGGAGGACTCGGATACGGCTGCTGTCTTTAAGCTCAGGACAGCTGCCGACGGAATGCTGTATTTCTATGCGGTCAATCTGAAAACCTACGAGGATATGATCCTTACGGTGAACGGCGTTACGCTCCCGGATCACTTCGGGAATCTTGCGTGCACAAGGGTCCTGGACCTCGGAAGCTTCCCCGAAGGGAGTGAGGTCACCGTGGAGGTCCGCAACATCACACAGATGCCGGAGGCGGAGGATTTTCTGTTCGTTACGGAGGATCTTAAGAAAGAGGACGCCGTCCTTGGGCCTGCAGCCGCGAGCTCCTGTGACATCGAAAAAGTCACCTCCTCGCATCTTTACATTGACGCGCCGGAGGACGCAAAAGCGCTTCTTCTCTCTGTTCCCTACAGTGAGGAATGGGAGGTCAGGATCGACGGCGTTCCCGCAAAAACGCAGCCCCTGTTCGACATGTACACGGGAATTGATCTTCCTTCGGATGGAAAAGCGCATACCGTCGAGCTGACATTTGTCCCTGCCGGGTGGCACGCGGGAATTGTCATCAGCATTCTCTTTGCGGCCGGGTTTATTCTGTATCTCTTTCTGGAAAAAACAAACCGCCTTGCGGCGGTTCGTTCGCAGTTCCATGAGAGGATATCTTCTGCCGGGGCAAAGTAAGGCGCCCGGCGGTCTGTCAGCGAAGCGGGACCTCGCGCATGACGACTCTGCCTTCGCCGCCATGTTCCAGAATATTGTAGTGGTCAAATCCGCAAAGGAGCGCTGCCCGCGCAGCTTCATCAAAGCATCCGTTCAGGTGCTCCCTCTGGTGGGCGTCGGAGCTTATGAAAATCTCTCCCCCGAATTCACGGAGCTTTTTTAAAAGAGAATTGTTGGGATAGAATTCCTTTTTCCTCCCCCGGTACACAGCGCCGGTGTTGAGTTCGAAGGGCACGTCCTGTTTTACCAGATGCTCCATGGCTTCCAGCGCCGGCATGTAATAGCGGGGATCGGTCTCATCGAGAAAATGAAGGCTGTCGTTGAATCTGGTGATCAGGTCAAAATGCCCCACGAAGGTGCAGTGAAGCCTGTCATACACCGTCGCCTCCAGCTCATAATAAGCCTTTGACATGGCGTAGAAGTCATCCGCATAGAATTCATGGCACAGCTGAATCAGCATTTCTTCCGAGTTGTCCACGGACATCGGAATCTCGCTGTCCACATCCAAAAAATGCGTCGACCCTATGATGTATTCCGCCTGCGGGGCGCAGTCCGGATCATAGAGCGCATCCAGCTCCACTCCCATAAGGATATCCAGCTTTCCCTTAAACTGCTCTTTCAGAAGGCCGATCTGTCTGTAATACTCCTGAATTTCCATATGAATATCGGGGTCCATGTGACCGGAAAAGCCAAGGTGCGTAAAGCCGAGTTCAGCCGCCCTCTGCGCCATTTCCAGAGGCGTGTTTTTCCCGTCGCAGAGGACGGTGTGTGTGTGATAGTTTGCCAGGATTTTCTGCATCGGTTCTTTTTACCCCCTGAGATAGACAAAGCGCTCGCCGGGAACCATGACGTGACATTTTCTGCCGGGATACATGCGGTGCATATAGTCGATCAAGAACGCAGGGTTCTCGCTGTTGGCCGGGAAAAGATCAAAGTGCAGAGGGATCAGGAGATCAGCGCCGATGCCGCCCGCGACGTCCGCGGCCTCTCTGTAGTTCAGGTTCCCGATGCAGTCCCTGTGCTTTCTCTTCCAGTCGCTTCCGTTGATGGGGAGCAGTGCGACATCGATTCCATACGGTGCGAGGTCCTCCACCATGGTGTCCCACTCAACGGTATCGCCGGAGTGGTAGAGCACCGCGCCGGGGATGCGGATGACAAAGCCCATGTCCTCATAGTCGCCGTTTTCGTCCAGGTGGAATTCGTCGTGCATCGCCCTGACGGGAGTCACCGTGATGCCCTCCTGCAGGCAAATGTCCCTGTTCTCGTGTGCCGGGATGATCCTGCCTTCCGAGACGCCGAGCCCGCAGACCTTCCGCACATGCGGGGCGGGAATAATGAAGCGGGTATTTTCCGCATTCTTTGCTATTTCGCTGACCGTATAGTAATTCAGGTGGTCGCCGTGGTCATGTGAGCAGATCACAAAATCGAACAGATCTGCCTGCGAGGGCTCAAAGGGAACCGGGAAGGTCCTTACGCTGCGATCCTCGAGGTAGGGATCGATGGCAATCAGCGTATCGCCTGTCTTCACCACAATTCCCGCCTGGCCGAGGAACCACAGGGCCGTCATTTTTTCCGGCAGCTTTGTGGTTTTCATCTCATCAAGGAGTTCTTCTCCGCTTTTATACCATCCCTGTAATGCCATATTCTGTCTCCTTCCGCTGCAGATTATTCGCACTTTCGAACCTATGGTAGAATATGAAAAGAAATCATACAAGCTTTTTTCCGGGAGATGACGATGCGTCTTGACAAGCTTCTTTCCGATATGAATATCGGCACAAGAAAAGAGATTAAAACCCTGGTCCGAAAGGGCGAGGTCCTGGTTGACGGCGTTACCGTTAAGGATCCCGGGGCGGCCGTGAGCGGGAATGAGGTGATTATCTGCCGGGGAAAACAGGTGACCTACAGCCGGCATGAATACTACATGATGAACAAGCCTGCCGGCGTCATCAGCGCGAGCGAGGACCCGAAGCAGGAAACCGTGCTGGACCTGATGCCGGACGACCGCCGAAAGGACCTCTTTCCCGTGGGACGCCTCGATAAGGATACCGTGGGTCTTCTTCTTATTTCCAATGACGGCGATCTTGCGCACCGGCTGCTGTCTCCGAAAAGCCACGTCGACAAAGTCTATTTTGCAAGGGTCGACGGGCAGGTTACGCAGGAGGATGTCCGCCTCTTTAAGGAGGGGCTTTTGGTAGACGAGAGCCTGACTGCGCTCCCGGCAGAGCTTGAAATCCGCAGCAGCACTGCCGGGCAGAGCGAGGTCCTCATCACAATCCGCGAGGGGAAATTCCACCAGATCAAGAGGATGTTCCAGGCCGTCGGGAAGGAAGTCACCTATCTGAAGAGACTTTCCATGGGGCCGCTTGTTCTCGATCCGGACCTTGAGGAGGGTGCCTGCAGACCGCTGACCGAAGCCGAGCTCGCCGCTTTGAAGGAGTGCTGAGAGTGCAAAAACTGCTGACACCTGCGCGAAACTGAATTACAATGAATTCAGTGATTTTTCATGTTATCAGGCAGTAAGCAGGATCGCAGAAAGGAAAGGGATATGTCTAAGAAACTGGGAGCTCTTGTTAAAGACGCGCGCGCTGCAAAAGGATTGTCCCAAGCCGCGCTCGCCGGTATGGTTGATGGAATTTCCGCCGCCGATGTAGGAAAAATCGAGCGGGGTGAAAAGGAGCCTGCCGAGGCCGTGGTCCGCCAGATCGCGAAGGCGCTCGGAGTCACACAGGTCTCACTTGTAAACGCCATGACCTCCGCGGGAAAAGCCGCATCCGGAAAGAAGACGTCCTCCGGAAAGTCCTCTTCTGCCAATACTTCTTCGAAGACTTCTTCCTCAAAAACTTCTTCAAAGAAGACATCTTCAAAGACACAGGATGCCGAGCTGAAGCTCACCGCCGCGGAAAAGAAGCTCGTCCAGGCCTACCGGAAGGCAGACTCCGTCACAAAGAAAACTGCCATGAATATCCTTGAGGGGAACGGGTCTGTTTCCGACATTCTGACAACCATGATCGCCGGAAAATCCGGCGGCGCTTCGAAGGAAGTGGGCGACCTGCTCTCGCAGCTTCTGTCCGGAAAGGGCAGCGCTTCCTCTTCATCCTCCTCTTCCAAAGAGGATGCCATCGGCGGTCTTCTCGGCAATCTTCTCGGGAAGGTCGGAAAATAATCAGGATTTCTGCTCTTTTTCCGCCTTCGCGGCAGCTGCGCGGATTGCGCTCTGCACGCGGGCGCTGAGCTCAAGGTCGGGCTCTGCCGAGGCAGCAAGCTCATCGCGAAGCTCCATGTTGTCCGCCAGCACCAGGTGGATGATCCTGCGGACTCTCGTCTCACGCTCAGTCTGCGGGATGCTCTCAAGAACTTCGCCGGGAATCATATCAATAACCAGTCTGTCAAGTCTTGTAACAGGGGCAGTGCTCTTGAAGCGCTCCCTTGATTTTTTACTCTCCGGAATACTGCCGATTTCTCCCGCGTTTGTGAGGGCCCACTTTGTAAGCGAGGGTCCGAACAGCTCATATATCATCACACTGAAAAGAACGATATTGCGGATCAGGGCTCCCTCCTCTCTGCCCAGGCTCTGCGCCGTCAGCATCATTCCGAGGGCTACGCCCGCCTGGGGGAACAGGGTGATGCCCAGATACCGGACAATCGTGTCACTGCAGTGCATGGCTTTGCTGCTGGCTCTTGCTCCCATGTATTTGCCCGCCATGCGGACAAGGACATAAATGCAGCCGATCATAACAACTTCCGGTCTTTTCATGACACCAAGGTCAAGGGCAGCGCCTGATAGAACAAAGAACGCGGCATTGAGCGGGGAGGTCCATTTTTCCGATCTTGTGAACACATCTCCGGAGAACTCACTCATGTTGCAGAAGATGGTTCCTGTCATCATGCAGACAAGGAGCGAGGAGAAGGAGATCGTCGCGGGACCGATCGGGAAGGTCAGGGATGAAATCGCAATCGTCATAAAGACGAAGGAAATTGTCATCGTAAGACGGTTGGAGTTCGAGAAGAAGAGCTTTTCCGTCCAGGTAAGGAGCAGTCCCATAAGGACGCCGAGAATGATGGAGAATACTATCTCCAGCAGCGGATTGACAATGACCGTCACTGCGTTCAGGGTTCCGCCCTCAAGCGCCTGGGCAACGCCGAAGGAAACCGCAAAAACCACAAGCCCCACTGCGTCGTCCAGAGCTACGATAGGAAGAAGGAGCTTTGTGACGGGGCCGCTCGCCTTATACTGACGAACGACCATCAGTGTCGCGGCGGGCGCTGTCGCGGAGGCGATGGCACCGAGCGTAAGCGCCGACGAAAGCGGCATGATGTCCCCGCCGAGTATGAAATGCAGCGCGATCAGCGCGGCATCGACAAACAGCGTTGCCGCCAGCGCCTGAAGGATGCCGATCACAGTCGCAGCCTTTCCGGTGTGCTTTAACTCGGAAAGCCGGAATTCACTGCCGATGGAGAAGGCTATGAAGCCGAGCGCCGCATTGTTCAAAACGTTCATGCTGTTAACCTCTTCAAAGGTCGAGAAGCCGACGCCCGGGATCCCGAGTCTGCCGATTCCGAAGGGGCCGACGATGAGGCCTGCGATCAGAAACGCCGTGACATCGGGGAAATTGAGGTGAAAGATTTTAAAAACGCGGGTCACCATAAGACCCGCGAAAAGTGATACTGCTGTTGCTATTAATACTTCCATTGATAACGCCATTCCTTCTTTTACTGATAACAGCCGAAAGTATAGCGCTGCAAAAGCAAAGAAACAATGCCAAATATGTCCAAAGATAAACTGCAGGAGGGGCCTGAAACCGCCAATTTTATGCCGGATCCCGGCCTTACAGCCGCAGATCACTCAAACTGTGAATGGTACATTTTATAGTAGAAGCCCTTCCTGTCCATGAGGGTGCGGTGCGTCCCCTGCTCGACGATATCGCCTCCGTCCACGACAAGGATGAGATCCGCGTTCTGGATCGTGGAGAGGCGGTGGGCGATGACGAAGCAGGTCTTGTCCGCCATGAGCTTTCTCATCGCCTTCTGGATCTGCTGCTCCGTGGTTGTATCGACGTTGGATGTCGCCTCGTCCAGGATCAGCATCCTGGAATCGCACAGGTATGCGCGGGCGATGGTCAGCATCTGCTTCTGGCCCTTGGAAATGTTGCCGCCGTCCTCACCGATCACGGTCTGGTAGCCGTCCGGAAGGCTCATGATGAAGTTATGGATTCTCGCTGCCTTCGCTGCGGCGATGACCTGCTCCATTGTCGCGTGGTCGTTCCCGTAGGCGATGTTGTCGTAGATGGTCCCTCCGAAGAGCCAGGTATCCTGCAGGACCATGGTATACGCCCCGCGAAGGCTCGCCCTGGTAAGTCCCCGGATTTCCTTTCCGTCGACCAGAATCTGCCCGCTGTCCACATCATAAAAGCGCATCAGGAGGTTGATGATGGTCGTCTTGCCGGCGCCGGTGGGGCCGACGATGGCCACCATCCTTCCGGCGGGAGCCTTCAGGCTGACATCGTGAAGGATAGTCCTGGCCGGCACATAGCCGAAGGAGACATGGTCAAGTTCGACATCTCCCTTTACGTCTGTCAGCACTGCCGCATCCGGGGCGTCCTGCACCTCCTCCTGCTCATCCAGCAGCCGGAAGACACGCTCCGCCGCGGAGAGCGCGGAAAAGATCTCGTTCGTGATGTTGGCAATCTCATTGATCGGTCCCGAGAATTTCCTCGAATACAGGATGAAGGAGGAAATCTGGCCGAGGCTTACGATTCCCTTCAGATAATAGACCGAGCCCAGCATGCAGATCAGAGCAAGGCCGAGATTGTTGATAAAACCGACCGTCGGTCCCATCGACATGCCGTAATATTCCGCGTTATAGAAGCCGTCCGCCGCCTCCCTGTTGATCCTGTCAAAATTCCGGGCGACCGCCTCCTCGTGCGCGTAGGCAAGGATCGTCCTGTGTCCCGAGAACATTTCCTCTACAAAGCCGTTCATCTCGCCGTATTTTGCCGAGCGCTTTGAAAACAGCGGCCTCGTCTTTTTTCCCATTCTGTTGGTGTAAATAACCGCCATGGGAATTGTGACAAGTGTGATCAGAACCAGCGGCGGGGAGATGATAAACATCATGCCAAAGGAGCCGATGACTGTGATGACGCTGGTCAGGATCTGGACAAGGTCTGTCGAAAACGAGGTGCACACCACATCGACGTCATAGGAGACGCGGCTGATGATATCGCCCGCCTGGTTCCTGTCAAAATAGCCGACGGGAAGGCGCATCAGCTTGCCGAAAATATCCGCCCGGAGCTTTTTTCCCAGCCAGCGCCCGACGTACATCATGATGACATTTATGACATAGGACAGGACGGCGCTGCTGACATAGAAAAGGAGCATTCGCCGCGCGTAGTGCCCGACTCTCTCAAAATTAACCTTTCCCGCGCCTGCCGCCGCTTCCCCGATTGCCTTGCCGGCAAGGGAGGGCCCGAAAAGGGCAAGGATGTTGCTCGTTACGCAAAGCGCGGCGACCAGGAGAAGTATCCATTTATACTCCGACGTATACCGCAGAAGCCGCAGAAGCGTCCCCTTTGCGTCCTTCGGTTTATGCCGCACTGCTATTTTTTCACGCTGTACCATATCTTCACCAATCTTCCCGCGCGTGGTCAGATGTCGCCCATCTGGGATTCATAGATCTCACGGTAAGTATTGCATCTTTCCATGAGCTCACCGTGTTTTCCGTAGTCCAGCATCCTGCCGTCCTCAAGGACAAGGATGTGATCCAGATTCATCACTGAGCTGATTCTCTGTGCGATCATGACCATCGTGGTATTGCCGTAGTTTTCACGGATTGCCTTCCGGACCATAGCGTCCGTCCTGTAATCCAGCGCGCTGGATGCGTCGTCGAGCACCAGGATTTCCGGCCTGCCGGCGACGGCCCTCGCGATCAGCATGCGCTGCTTCTGGCCGCCGGAGAGGTTCGCTCCCTTGATGGCGGCCATGTGCTTGTAGCCGCCCTCCTTCTGCTCTATAAAGCCGTCGGCATTGGCCGTAACTGCCCCGAGCTTTACGTCCTCGTCGCTGATCCTTCTGCCGAAGCGGATGTTTTCCTCCAGGGTGTCGGCGAAGATGATATCGTTCTGGAAGACCACGCCGAACTTCCTGTGAAGGTCGTCCTTGTCATAGGTCCTGACGTCCTTCCCGGCAACGTAAACCGATCCCTCGTCCGCGTCATAGAAGCGCATCAGAAGATTGATGACCGTCGTCTTGCCGGCGCCGGTCGCACCGATGATGCCGAGACTCTCACCTTTCCTGATTCTGAAGGAGATGTCCTCAAGACATTTCCTGCGGACTCCGCCGCCGAACTTCATGACATCGGAGTCTCCGGCGGATCCGGCTGACGTGCCGGCGGACACTTCTTTGGCGGATCCGCGCGGCGCAGCCGCCGCGAAATCACCTGCCGCTCCCGTGATTGTGGAGGACACGTCATAGGTGAAGGTGACATGGTCAAAGACGATCTCATAATCGCCCGCAAAGTCTTTTGTCTGTACCGCCGCAGGTTCTGCCCCTGCGCCTCCTGCATCCTGCATCACTGCCGATGCTGTTTCCCCGGCGCTCTCATCCATCACGGGCAGGTCGGTCGCGGTATCGAGGACGAGCGCTATTCTGTCCGCGGATGCCGCAGCCTTTGAATACATGACAAAGATCCTGTTAAGGCCCATAACTGCCATAAGGATGAGGTTAAAATAAGTCAGGAAGGCAAGGATAACGCCCGGCTGTGTGATGCCGGCGTTGACGAGCCGGGCGCCCACGATGATGACCACCGTAAGTCCCGTGTTGAGGCACAGCTGCATGAACGGGCCGGGCAGCGCCATGACCGCATTGGCGTGAATGTCTTTTTTCGTGAAATCCTCATTGGCGCCTGCAAAGCGTCCTTCCTCATAGTGTTCCCGTGAAAGCGCCTTAACCACCCGGATGCCGCTGATGTTTTCCCGCATGATCCGGACGACTTCGTCGAGGGCAGTCTGGACCCTGTCATACAGGGGCGTTCCCTTGACGGACACGGTAAAGACACCCGCCATCAGGATCGGGATGGAAATGATCAGGATCATCGCAAGCCGCCAGTCCATGATCAGTGTGATGATCGTACCGCCGATCAGCATGATGGGACCGCGGACCCCCAGCGTCTGCATCCTCACAATAAAGTTCTGCACGTTGTAGGAGTCGGAGGTCATGCGGGAGGTCAGTGAGGGCAGGCCGAAGGAATCAAATACCGTCCCGTTCAGGTTCGCTGTGTGGGCAAACAGATCCTTCCGAAGGTCATAGATCGCCTCCCTCGAAGCGCGGGCGGCCGTCCTGTTCGCGTACACATTGAAGGTCCTTGTAAGGACTGCCATCAGAATCATCAGAAGTCCCCACAGGATAACGCGCAGCAGCTCTCCTGTCGGAACAACCCGGTCCATGATATGCTCAAGGATGTAGGGAAGAGAGAGCTCCCCGATCGTACCGAGCAGCTTTATCCCCATTCCGAGCGCCACGATGTTCAGATATGGTTTTATATATTTGAGAATCAGTTTCACTTTATTCTTCCCCGTCTCTGCAGACGTTCACGCCCGTGAGGTCAATCCCGCCCCTTCTCTTTCGAAACTCCCATAAAAAATGTTCTGCCTCCAGGTCTCTCCTGACATTGTCGGCAGCAAACGAGAGCAGGAACCTGTAAAGAACATGGAGCATATTGTCGGAAAGGCTGCGCACCGCGTCATTCCTTCCCGCGTCCATGCACCAGGCAGCGACAATGCCCTTGTAAATTGCTTCCAGGTCGAGGTACAGATTCCTGTACTTCCTGCCATCGTCCGCATCGCCCTCTTCCCTGATATCGCCGCTGTGCTCCGCCCGGTAATCGGCATTGCTGTCCGCCCCGTGGCGCCTTCGAAGAGCCCCCTGACGGAAGGCTGCCCTGACCGCATTCTTTACACCCTGCTCAAAGCAATTTTCTTCAAAAAGATCATCCGAACATTCATAACAAAGGGTGCTGACCGCCTCCGGGCCGATTTTCTCACAGAAAACAGCATATACAAGAAACGGCCAAAGGATTCTTCCGATGCCGGAGCTGTCCGTGATGTCCTCCGGGAACGGGTTATTCTCCGTAACCGTCCTGAACATCTCCCTCATAATGATGGAAACCAGATTTTCCTTGGTCTTAAAGTGATGGTAAAAGGATCCCGTCGATACACCCGACTCCTCGCAGATGTTGCGGACCGTCAGGTATTTCATGCCGTAGCTGCCAATAATCGCCTTTGCGGCGTCGGTCAGCTTTGCTTTTGTTGCTTCCGATTTCTGATCCTGAAGGGAATACAGCTTCATATTCCGTCTTCGTCCTCCTATTTGCGATACTTGTTTTATATCAAAAAATAAAACACGTTCTATTATATGTACAAAATTCGGCAATTGTCAAACCTGAACGGAGTACCGTTCTGTTCGTTCTGTTCAGACTCGTCGGAGTGCAGATCTGTTCAGTCCCTTGACTGAAGGTACAGCGTCCCCAGCTCCAGTCTTGTCTTGCAGCCGGTTTTCTTGAGAAGATTGTGGATATGGAACTTGACGGTGCTCTCGGATACGACCAGGTTCTCGGCGATCTGCGTGTTGGTCATCTGCCTCAGGACGAGCCGGAGCACCTCGCGCTCTCTCGCGGACAGATCAAACCGTGCCGCAAAGAGGGCAAAGCGCTCCTCCTCGCTTTTGGCTTCCGGCACTGCTGCCGCCTTCGGCTCGTAAAGCTCCTGGTAGAGTGAGAAGAAAAGGACAATGGAAATAATAAAGAAGATCAGCGCCGACGCAACCATAAGAGCCTGACTGCGGGACAGGAGGGTACTGACCGTCGTTCCTGCCGCGTCCCCTATTCTTCCAAGCAGAAGACCTCCTGCTGCCAGAAGGGCAATCCCCGCTGTCTGCGCTTTGTCTGTAAGAGTGATGATTCTATAGACAGAGAAGAATCCGAAGACAAAGTATCCAAGAACCCAGAAGAATGTCGCGGGCACAGGCTCGCCGGAAAGCGCCAGCACAATAAACGGCAGCACGAGGCTCGTGATCGTAAGGATAGCGCCGTCTTTTCTGCTCCTGTCTGTGACAGAGCCCGCAATAATAAGACCCGCCGCATAGAAGATTCTTGTGAACTCGACGCTGACTCCGTGCAGCAGATCGACGGAGGAAAACGCGGAGCCGATGTTTTTGGCCATGCTGACCATAAGGATCAGGACACAGATACGAAGGAGGGTTTTATCGCTTTTTACTGCTGACAGGGAAAATGCACGGGCAGTGCTGTTTTCCGAATTTTCGTTTTCTCCTGCGCTGTCCGGAAGGCGGACGATCAGCCACACGGTAACGGCAGCCGCAAGACTCTGCACAAGAACGGATCTGCCCCCGCGGACCAGGGCTCGCCTTCCGATCAGGGAGATGATCCAGGACAGGAGGGTAACGCCCGCATAGGATGCCCCGAATACTCTGCCCCGCTCGGAGAAGCTGACTTCCATAAGTCTGTCAATATAGTAAGCGGCGATGTATCCGCAGAACACACTCATGACCAGGCCGAACAGGACAGATCCCGCATTACTTCTGCTCATCACCGCGGGGATCATGCAGAGCACGTAGAGGGCTATTGCCACTACAACCGATCTTTTATCATCCTGCCCGGTCCACGCCTGTCCTGCCTTTACGACCGCCAGTGTATACAGCGCGATCCCCGCCGCCTGGCACAGGTATGCCGCAACCATCGAGAGAAGGTCGCTTGCGACAGGCGAAAAGAGCTGAGTCAGGTGATAGGTCCAGGCAAGATGCCCTCCCGATGTAAACAGATAGCACAGGAAGATCAGGAGAGCTTCGTCTTTATTCTTTTTAAGGATCTCTGTCATTTTCTTCATTATCTTCTGCCCTGTACTGTACTCGATTCTTCTTCCCTGTACCTGATGTTAGCAAAGATCAGTGCGCCAGTACAGGCAGTTCAGACCATTTATCGAAAACCTGATCTAAAACTGATCTGTCTTGTTGGGATATCAGTCATATCAATACTTCTCAGGAGGACAGGTATCTTCTATAATATGAACAGAATCACTTATTGATTCTGCCTAATTCCGATATTTCGACAGAAAGGATGTGTACCACGCAATGAAAGCAATAACAAAAATAGCTCTGACCGCAGCCGCAGTAACCGGAATTGCTTTCCTTACCGTTTTCGGAGGAAACGGCAGGCAGGTGTACAAAGCCCTCGCGGCAGGCGATCTGCAGATCGTTCATGATTACGGAGACGGAAACGTCGTCGTTTCGGACGGAACCTCCAACAGGACAATGTCAAAAGAGGAGTATGAAGAACAGAAAAGCCAGCAGGACCAGCAGAACCAGCAGGCGGTCCCTGCAGGCGGCAATTCCACCGTTGCCGCCGGAGGCAGCTCCTCCGGCGGCAATGGCGGAAATACCAGCGGCGGCGGTTCGAATATCGCAGTTCCCACTTTAAAAGCTTCAGCGCCGTCTTCCTCCTCTGTCAGCACCTATGTGGAAGAGGTTCCTCACGAGCCGGTTAAGCCTGTAAGAAGCCCGGAAGCAATCGAGATGGATGATATCTGGAAGCAGCTTGAGCAGATCGCTGCCGACACGAATAAAGAGAAGGTGCACTTCATTTATTCCAAGGTTGTCAACTCCTACCCCGACGCCTTTATTGACGCGCTCGGCAA
>ODAI012509674.1_pt1 | contig 31358 bp, 30 predicted proteins | sample 1539321 | NCBI WGS metagenome assembly ODAI01 (sample SAMN02144231, study PRJEB22623) | gut metagenome | biome: sheep rumen | host: Ovis aries | place: New Zealand
GTCCACCTGATTCCCGAAAAAGCAAGGGAGCGCATTATCGACATCGCCTCCACCCAGTTCGCGGACGGCTCTGCCTATCATCAGTACCAGCCGCTGACCAAGAGAGGCAACGCGGACATCGGATCCGGCTTCAACGACGATCCGCTCTGGCTGATCGCCGGAACCAGCGCCTATATCCGTGAGACAGGGGATTTCAGCATTCTGGATGAACCGGTCCCCTTTGACAACGATGAATCCACCTGTGTCCCGCTCTTTGAGCACCTTACCAGGTCCTTTGACTATATCGTCAATCACAAGGGCCCCCACGGCCTGCCCCAGATCGGGCGCGCCGACTGGAACGACTGCCTGAACCTCAACTGCTTCTCGGATACGCCCGGCGAATCCTTCCAGACCACCGGTCCCTCCGAAGGTCCCGTCGCCGAGTCGGTCTTCATCGCCGGCATGTTCGTGCGCTACGGGGAAGAATACCGGAAGATCTGCCTGATGAGAGGCCTTGAAGAGAAGGCTGCCCAGGCTGAAGCGGAAATCAGGGCGATGTATGACGCGGCCCTTACCGCCGGCTGGGACGGCGAATGGTTTGTCCGCGCCTATGACGCAAACGGCGAAAAGGTCGGTTCGAAGGACTGCGGGGAGGGAAAGATCTTCATCGAGCCGCAGGGCTTCTGCGTCCTTGCCGGAATCGGCGTGAAAGAAGGAAAAGCGCAGAAGGCGCTGGCCTCCGTCGAAAAATATCTTGACACAAAGTACGGCATCATGATTCTTCAGCCGTCCTATACAAAATATCATCTGAACCTGGGCGAGATCTCTTCCTATCCGCCGGGATATAAAGAGAACGGCGGTATCTTCTGCCACAACAACCCCTGGGTATCCATCGCGGAGACCGTCGTCGGGCACGGTGACCGAGCCTTTGAGATCTACCGCAAGACCTGCCCGGCCTACATCGAGGATATCTCTGAGATCCACTGCACCGAACCATATGTTTACAGCCAGATGGTTGCGGGGAAAGACGCCCGATACTTCGGTCAGGGCAAGAACAGCTGGCTGACCGGAACAGCGGCCTGGACCTTCGTCAACATTTCCCAGTTTATTCTGGGCATCCGCCCCGAATACACCGGTCTGAGCATCAATCCCTGCCTCCCGAAGGACTTCGGCGGATTTACCGCAGAGCGCCTTTTCCGCGGAGCCGTCTACCACATTACGGTTGAAAATCCGGATCATGTGGAAAAGGGCATCCGGGAACTGATCGTGGACGGAAAGAAAATCGAAGGAACGATCGTCCCCTTCGAAGAAGGAAAGAAAGAATATCATGTGACTGCTGTCATGGGATAAGAGCAGCTTTCAGATCCCGTGATGAAAAACAGAAGGCCTGCGGAGCTCCCGCGGGCCTTTTCTGTCCCGGATCCAGCCCGGGCACTGAAAAACACAGTTTCTTCTGCTCCCTGAAATCCGCCTGTTTTTCTGCGGACCTCAATGAAGGCAGCTTCAGCTTATCTTCGGCAGCTTTCCTTATATTCATAAGCAAGCCGCTTCATCTCCTCAGCGCTGCTGCGCACCGCATCCGTGACGAGGGTTCCGGACAGAATCCGGGCCAGCTCCTCCGTCTGCTCCTCTTCGTTCAGCCCCCTCACTCCCGTATGGGTCATGCCGTCCTCGACATACTTCTCTATCAGGAAATGGTGGTCCGCCATGGCCGCGATCTGTGCCAGATGGGTGATCGCGATCACCTGGCAGCCCGATGAGAGCTGTGCCATCTTCTCCGCGACCTTCTGCGCGGTCCTGCCGCTGATCCCGGTATCTATCTCATCGAAAATCAGGGCTTCGATCCCGTCCTTTTCAGCCATCACGGTCTTGATCGCCAGCATGATGCGGGACAGTTCGCCGCCGGAAGCGACATTCTGGAGCGGCTTTAGCGGCATCCCGGGATTGGTGGAGATCAGGAAGATCGCCTCGTCCGCCCCGTTCGCCGTGGGGGTATCCAGCTGCTTCAGGCTGATCTCGAACTGTACATCCAGAAAATTCAGTTCCCTCAAAGACCGGGTGATCCGCTCCTTAAGCTCCGCTGCAAAATCCTGCCGGATCCGGGAGATCTCATCGCAGGCTTCTTTCAGAATCGACCGGCTCCTGTCCCTTTTCTTCTTCAGATCTTCCACATAGGCATCATAATTCTCCAGGCGGTCCAGCTCCTTTAACTGCCTGTTCCGGTAGGCAAGAATATCCCTTATCTCCCTGCCGTACTTGGATTTCAGCCGGTTGATCAGGTCGAGCCTTGCGCCGATCTCGTTCAGCTCCTGTTCATCATAGATGAAACCGTCGATATAATCCGCCAGGGAACGGGAAAAATCATTCATCAGGTCCTCGATCTGCGCCATCTCATCCGACAGGCCCTGAAGATCCCCGTCCAGGGAGGCGACTGACACCAGGGCCCTGGAGACTCTTGAAAGCTTTGCCATCGCTCCGTCATCCCCGTCGGTCAGGCTCTCCGCCTCCGCGAGGGTCTCCTGTATCTTCTGCGCGTGGGACAGAATCCGGAAACGGTTCTCCAGTTCCCCGTCCTCCCCTTCCCGAAGAGACGCCTCGTCGATCTCATTGATCTCATAGGAAAGAAAATCAATCTGTTTCAGGCGCTCCTTCTCATCGGACAGAGCTTCCTTCAGTTCTCTCTGCGTCTCAGACCAGACCTGAAATGCCTCCGCACAGCGCTTCTTCGGCTCCCTGATTCTGTCCGCGGCGTAGTCATCCACCAGGGCCAGGTGATAGCGGGGATAGAGAAGGGACTGGTGTTCATGCTGGCCGTACAGATCAATCAGAGCCGTCGCGATCTCCCTGACCGTCCCGGCCGGGACCGTTTCCCCGTTGACCCGGCTGACGCTCCGGCCTTTCTGGTAGCGCCTGCTGATGATCACCTCATCATCCATACAGGGCAGGCCCGCCTTTTCAAGCTTCTCCCGGACCTTCCCGGAGCCTGTCTCAAAAGTAAGCTCAACCAGGGCGTAATCGCTGTCCTCCTTGAGATAATCCCGGAAGGACTGAAGTCCCAGCGCGACGTTGATCGATCCGATCACGATCGACTTGCCTGCCCCGGTTTCACCGGTGAGGATATTCAGGCCATCCTCCAGTTCCAGTTCCTCCTCCTCGATCAGAGCCATATTTTTTACATGAAGACTTCTAAGCATAACCCTTACCTGTACTCTCTCCTGCCCCGCCGCCGTAGGGCGCCGCGCGTCACCGCATATTCCCGCGCAGCCTGCCTGTCCGCAGTCAGGAATGAAGACAGCCGGCTGTGACAAGCCGGCCGCCAAAAATCTTTTCCGCAGTCCGGCTTACGGATCCGGTCCCGCAGTCAGTATTCTTATTTCTTTTCTTATCTGGAGACCACCCTGCGGATGTTCTCCATCACAGCCGGAGCATCCTCCGGGTTGTGAATGGCACAGAAGATCGTATCATCTCCCGCGATGCAGCCTGCCACCTCCGTCCATTTCATGGCATCCAGCGCTGCCGCGACCGCCATGGCCATTCCGGACACAGTCCGGATGACAAGCAGATTGCCCGCAACATCCATCGTCAGGAAGCCGTCCTGGAGCACTCTGAGATACTTCTCATTCATTCCGGCAGGGCCGGACTGCATAACAGCGTATTTCTGCCTGCCGTTGCTGACAGAAATCTTTGTAAGCTTCAGTTCCCTGATATCCCGCGATATCGTAGCCTGCGTAACGCGAAATCCCTCTTCTTTCAGGTACCTTGCCAGTTCCTCCTGTGTTTCAATGTCATACCGGTTAATCAGATCGATAATCTTGGCATGTCTACCAATCTTCATCTTTTCTTCCTTCTTTCGAATCTGGATTAATATCTGGTTCCGGGATTATGACGGGTAATGTTTCTGACTCATCCTGGATCAGAATTTGCTGTCTGACTGTCTCCTGCCGCCGGAAGAATCCCTCCTTATCCATTCCGGCCGCCTATACTGGCTATTTGAGCTTCTCCCTCAGAATCTCAACAAAACTGGTATGTTTAATCTTGACTAAACGTGTCTTCTGTTCTGTTTTCATGATTCGGATGCGGCTTCCGGATTCCAGTGATAAGGATGTGTCACCGTCAAAAACCACTCTGGCCGTATTTTCTTCCGGAACATTGCTGTCCGCCAGTTCTACGGTAACGGCAACATTGTCGGGAAGGATAACCGGCCTGGAAGCAAGGGTATGCGGTGCCAGCGCCGTCAGAAGAATCAGAGAAGCATCCGGTGCCACGATCGGGCCTCCTGCTGAAAGGCTGTAGCCGGTCGAACCCGTCGGTGTAGAAACGATGATCCCGTCCGCACGGTAGGAACACAGAAAAACGTCATCAACGAATATGTGAAAATCAACAACCCGCAGTCTCCCTCTGCGGGCAATCACTATATCATTGAGCGCGATATCAGTCATCAGAATATGATCCCGGTAACTGACCGTTCCTCCGATCATCATCCGATCCTCTATCGAATAATCTCCTTCTATTAACTTATCCAGCGCCATCTGGATATTCTGACAGTCTATTTCGGCGAGGTACCCCAGCGTCCCCAGGTTAATGCCCAGGAGCGGAAGCCCTGTATCCAGCAGATCTCTGGAAGCCTGCAGAAGTGTCCCGTCCCCGCCAAGGACCAGAACACAGTCCACACCATCCGGAATCGACGCGGCGTCTGTATATTTATAGCCCGTTCCGGAAGAAGCAGTGTTACATTCCTGAACATAACATATTTTCCCTTTTTCTTCCAGATACTTTTGTATAAATTCTGTCGTTTTTGCATTTGCATCCTTTTGAGGATTCGTTATAACAAAGAATTTATCCATCTTTTGTCACAATACCTCCTCTTCCGGAGCTTCCCTGTCAAGTTTTTCATGCGCCATTAAGACTGTATCCTTTATGCAGTTTTCCATATCAAAGGAAGAAGCCGCATCCTCCCTCCGCGTCAGATAGAGCAGGTACTCTATATTCCCTTCCGGCCCCCTGACAGGAGAATAGGTCAGTCCCAGAACGGTCAGTCCTGCCGTCGGCGCGAAGCTGCATACGCTCCGGATCACATCCTCATGCACGGAACGGTCACGGACGACGCCCTTCTTCCCCACCAGGTCCTTTCCGGCCTCAAACTGCGGCTTGATCAGGGCGGCAATCTCACCGTCCTCCCTCAGGGCGGCGGCTGCCGGTCCCAGGATCAGCTTCAGGGAGATAAAAGAAACGTCAACGGATGCAAAAGAAGGCCTCTCGGGAAGATCCTCCGGCTTCAGATAGCGGACGTTGAAACGTTCCATACATATGACCCTTTCGTCATTGCGCAGCTTCCAGTGAAGCTGTCCGTGTCCCACATCAATCGCGTAGACCCTGGCCGCCCCGTTCTGCAGCATGCAGTCCGTAAAGCCGCCGGTCGAAGCGCCTATATCCATGCAGACCGCGCCATCCAGGCTGATGGGAAATGTCTTAAGCGCCTTCTCCAGCTTCAGCCCTCCCCTGCTCACATATTTCAGGGTCTGGCCGCGCACTTCGATCGGGGAATAAACGTCGAATTTCATCCCCGCCTTGTCTTCCTTCTGGCCGTTCACATATACCTGTCCGGCCATAATGACCGCTTTTGCCTTTTCCCGGGAGGGGGCATAGCCGCCCTGCACCAGAAGCACATCCAGTCTCTCTTTCATCTCTGTTCTCACATCCCGATATAGGCCGCCGCGATTCTCCTGAAAAGCGTCTCCTCATCGATTCCCGTCTCCTGGCGCAGGACGCTGACGGACCCGTGCTCAACATATTCGTCCGGTATCGCGGCCCGGATCAGTTTCACGCTCTTCCCCGTATCGTTCAGATACGAGAGAATATGCTCTCCGAGGCCCCCGCTGTCCACATTTTCCTCCATCGTTACCAGAAGCCTGTGCTCATCCGCCGCCCTGCCGAGGGTCTCCCCGTCCAGGGGCTTGATAAAGCGGCAGTTGATCAGGGAGCAGCTGTAGCCGCAGTCACGGAGCCTCTCCCGGACCTTCAGGGCGGTCCCGACCATGGAACCTGCCGCGAGGAGGCAGATCTCGCTCTCATCATAGATGATCTCCCACCTGCCCTCCTGAACCGGCGCCCGGTGATCCTCAAGGAAATCAGCGGCGGTTCCGCGCGGGTAGCGGACCGCGACCGGTCCCCGGGCCTCAGTGATCGCCCATTTCAGCATATCGGCCAGCTCCCACTTGTTCTTGGGCGCCATGATCGTCATGTTCGGAATCAGGCTGAGATAGGAAAGATCGAAGATTCCCTGATGGGTCTCCCCGTCCGCCCCTACCAGGCCTCCGCGGTCAATCGCGAATACGACATGGAGGTTCTGAAGACATACGTCATGAATGATCTGGTCAAACGCGCGCTGCAGGAAGGAAGAGTAAACCGCAACCACCGGAATCATGCCTCCCACCGCCAGTCCCGCGGCAAATGTCACCGCGTGCTGTTCCGCGATTCCCACGTCAAAAAAGCGGTCCGGATACATGCCGCTGAAACGCCTGAGCCCCGTTCCGTCCGGCATGGCGGCCGTGATGGCGCAGAGCCTGGGCACCCTCTTTCCCATCTTGCACATGACTGTGGAGAAGATATCCGTCCAGTCAGATTTTACCTTTCTGTTTTTCGGCAGGCCGGTGCTGATCTCAAAAGGACCGGTGCCGTGGAAGCGGGCGGGCATGCGCTCCGCCGGTGGATAGCCCTTTCCCTTCGTCGTCAGGACATGGACAACCACGGCTCCCTTCACCTTCCTGGCATGCTGGAGGATCTGCACCATCTGATCGATGTTGCTGCCGTCCACAGGTCCGAAATAGGTGATGCCCAGCTGCTCAAAAAAGGAGCCCGGCATGAGAATGGTCTTGAGATTGGTTTTCGTCTGGCGGATGCGCCCGATCGCCCATTCACCCGCGATCGGGATCTGCCGCAGGGTATCCTCCGTCGCCTTCTTCAGCCCCGTATAGGCGTCGTTCGTCCTCAGGGCAGACAGGTAGGAGGCAAAGCCCCCTACATTCTCCGCGATCGACATGCCGTTGTCATTCAGGACGATGATAAAATTCGTCTTCATGCGGGAGGCGTTGTTCAGCGCTTCATAGACCATGCCGCCGGTAAAGGAACCGTCCCCGATGATGGAGACGACATGATAATCTTCCCCCGCAAGGTCCCTGGCGCTGGCGATCCCGAGCCCCGCTGACACGGATGTGGAGCTGTGTCCCGTATCGAAGGCGTCGCAGGCGCTCTCGCTGCGTTTCGGGAAACCGCTCATGCCTCCCAGCTTTCTCAGGTCGTCAAATCCGTCTTTCCGCCCGGTGAGCAGCTTATGGGTGTAAGCCTGGTGGCCGACGTCCCAGATCAGCTTGTCCTCCGGCAGCGTGAAAACAAGATGCAGCGCCATGGTCAGTTCCACCACACCCAGGTTTGAGGCCAGATGGCCGCCGGTCTTTGACAGCTTCCTGATCAGGAAGAGACGGATCTCCTCCGCAAGCTCCTGCAGCTGGTCATGGGGAATCTCTTTTATATCATTTTCCTTGTTGATCCTGTCAAGAATCATAGCCCTCTCCTGTCCCCCGTAGAGGAAGGCTGTCAGCATTCCTTCCGGGCCGGCTGTGCGGTTCTCTCAGCGACAGTTCACGGAATCTTTTATTTTGTCCGTTTAATCAGCTGTTTCAGCAATTCTCTCAGGAAAGGATGCTGCGCGCTCAGTGTATCGAATAAGTCAAGGGCCCGGGCGGAGAGGAGTTCCACCTGTCTTTCCGCGTCCTCCAGACCGTGCAGGCTCACATAGGTCGTCTTGTGGTTTTTCTCGTCCGAACCCGCCGGCTTCCCCAGTTCCTCTGTCGTACTGACCTGGTCCAGGATATCATCCCGGATCTGGAAGGCGACACCGACATCCGTACCGATGGCCTCCAGCTTTTTCACGTCTCTGTCCGGCGCTCCGGCCAGAACCGCGCCGATCATCAGGGAAGCCTCGATCAGGGCTCCCGTTTTGTAACGGTAGATAAAATCCAGCTGTCCCTCGCTCAGGGGCCGGCCGTCATATTCCACGTCGCAGGACTGACCGCCGATCATGCCGTCCATGCCGCTTTTCAGGGTAAGAATCCTGAGCGCGCGGGCGATGCGGCGGCAGCTTTCAGCGTCGCAGCACACCGCCTCTTCTGCATCATCCTCCGCTCTTCCGCCCGTGAAGAAGGCCGACGCCGCGGTTCTGTAGCCGCAGTTCAGAAGGGCGTCCCCTGCCAGGATCGCGATCGCTTCCCCGTACATGATATGGGTTGTCTTCATCCCCCTGCGGTATTCATCGTTGTCCATGGCAGGAAGGTCATCGTGAATCAGCGAATGGGTATGGATCATCTCCATCCCGGCCATAAAAGGCTCCGCAAGCTTCCCCTGTCCGCCGTACATCTCATAGGTACAGTCGATCATCAGAGGCCGGAGGCGCTTTCCCCCTGCCAGCATACTGTAATTCACAGCTTCAAAAAGAGTCTTCTGAAAGCCCTCTTCCGATGGCAGATAAGAGCGTATCACTTCATTGACATGGTCTCTGCGCCTTTTGAGTTCCCGCTCAAAATCCATCTTCTCCACTCCTCCTCCCAATACAGGTTCTGTACGATCATTCAATGCCCCGTATGACGATTCTGCAGCCACCTCTGCAGAAAGCGCAGCAGTGGGCAGAATATGTCTTCGGTTCTACTCCATGTCCCCGTCCTCGCTGATCATCTGTACCTGCTTCTCAACCATGTCGATCTTTCCGTCCGCCATCTTCAGCAGCGCGCTCCCCTCCCGGTAGAGTGCAAAAGAATCCTCCAGCGAAGTCTTCGGATCTTCCAGTGCTTTTGTTATCTCATCCAGGCGTGCAAAAGCCGCCTCCAGGCTCATCTCATTCTTTTCCTCAGGCATCTGTCTCAGCTCCTCCAAAGCCCGCCGCGCTGTGCAGGCGGATCTCCTCCGCAGCTGCGCGCACGCTTCCGTCCTTCATATACAGTAAAATCCGCTCTCCCTTTTCAACCTGCGAAGCAGAGAGCAGCGCCTTTCCCTCCTCGTCCTGGGCGTAGACATAGCCCCGGTCCAGCATGGCTTCGGGAGACAGGGCATCCAGCCTGCTCCTTATAAGCTCCATGCGATGCTTCTCCATCCGGATCCGCTCCGCCATATCCCGGTTCAGGCGCTCTTTCAGCTGCTCTGTCCTGAGCAGGCTTTCCCTGTATTTTTCTGTAAATAAATGCTCCAGCAGCTGATGCAGTCCTTCCGCCCTGTGCCGTTCTTCCTTCACGCGGGAGGCGGCCAGCATCGCGATCCGGTCCTGAAGATGTGACAGGCGCTGCCGGGCATCCCTCGTACGCCCCTCCGGTCCGTTCATTCGCAGTTTCAGGCGGAAGCTGTCCAGCTTCTGCCGCTCATAATCCGCCCGCTGTTTCATCAGCACGGAAAGACGGACCCTGCTCTGTCTGAGGGCGATCCGCACCTGGACCATATCATCCACGGCAAGTTCTGCCGCGGCGGAAGGCGTCGGCGCGCGCAGATCCGCCGCAAAGTCCGCTATCGTAGTGTCAGTCTCATGCCCTACCGCTGAGATCAGGGGCGTGCGGCAGTTAAAGATCGCCCTCGCCACTGTCTCCTCGTTGAAAGCCCACAGATCCTCGATGGAACCGCCGCCCCTGCCTGCGATGATCGTATCGACGCCGATCTGATCAAGGATCCGGATGCCGCGCGCGATGCTCTCCGCGGCGCCGTCCCCCTGGACGAGGGCGGGATAGAGAATAATCTGAATCCCCGGATTGCGCCTTTTCGCGACCGTGATGATATCCTGACCCGCCGCGCCGGTCGGCGCCGTGACCACGCCGAGCCTTGTGATATAGCGCGGAATCGGCTGTTTGTACTCCTCCGCAAACATCCCCATCTCGGAGAGTTTTCTTTTCAATGCCTCATACCGCTCGTACAGCGCACCGATTCCGTCAGGCCGGGCCGCGGTGCAGTAAAGCTGATAGCTCCCGTCCCGCTCATAGACGCTGACGCTCCCGAAGGCGATGATCCGCATGCCGTCTTCCAGCCGGAAGTTCAGGTTCTTACGGCTGGAAGAGAACATGATGCAGCGGATCTGGCTGCCTTCCTCCTTCAGGGAAAAATAGATATGCCCTGAACCGTGATATTTGCAGTTGGAGATCTCTCCCCTTATATAGACCCTGCGAAGCAGCAGGTCCGTGCTGAACAGCTGTTTGATATAGGCATTGACCTGGGAGACGCTGTAGACCGAACTCATGCCTTTTCACGCAGGCGTTCCATCTTGGCGAGGATTCCGTTCACGAAGGAGGAGGAATCGTCTCCCCCGAACTTTCTGGCCAGAAGGACTGCCTCATTGATCGCCACGCCGGTCGGAATATTGTCATCCCACAGCATCTCGTAGACTGCCAGACGCAGGATCGCCAGGTCCGCCCTGGACATGCGCTGGGTCTTCCATCCGGTGGAAGTGCGGTTGATCCTCTCGTCGATCTGGGGAATCTTTTCCGCGATCTGGCAGACCCGCCGCGTAACCTCCTCCGCCTCTTCCTCCGTAAGCTCTTCGGGCGGATAATCCATCTCATCCCCGCCTTCGTGGGTAAAATACAGCTGAATCTGCTCTTTTGCCTCCTCCGGATTTTTCGTGTAAAAATCGTAGGCAAAGAGAATGCGGAAAACATGTTCTCTGAGTTCTCTTCTTGTCATATAATCCCCTCCCGGACTGCATGGCCTTTCTGCATTCTGATCCGTCAGGCAGCAGACTGTATCAAAAACGGCTGCCGCAAGAGCCTGTACATCCACTGCCGGATTTAAAGCATCTATGCGACAGCCCTGCTCTGTCCTGCATAAATCAGTTGAAAAGCTGCGAATCCCTTTCCGTCCGGCATCTCTCAGCGCTGCCGGAAAAGGCTGAAATCAGAATGATCTTTATTTCTCTGAATCCCCTGTCTGGGACTTGTCCATGACGACGCTGGCGACCTTGATATTGATCTCCGCGACGTTCAGCCCGGTCATGGTCTCGATCGCCGTCTTGACGCGGTCCTGCACCTTTGTGCTTGTCTCGGGCACATTGTAGCCGTAACGGATATTGACCGCCATATTGACATGGACCTCGCCGTCCTCAACCGTAAGATGGACGCCCTTTCCGAGGCTCTTGATGCCAAGCCTTCCGATCACGTCCCTCGTCGCATTGCCGGCCAGGGAAGCCACTCCCTTGACATCCGACGCTGCCAGACCGGCGATGATGGCTACCACATCATCCGCGATTCTGACCTCGCCGATCCCGCCGTCCATAGCGATCGTATTCATATGAGCAGTCTCATTGGCCATAATAAAACCTCCCTGTCGCAGCTTGTCCAAAGGAACGCATCCCGCGCAGGCGCCGGATGATTCTCACCGGATGATTCTTATCAGATTATAATCCGCAAAGCGCTCCGCTGCTTCCGCGCTTCTCCTCATCATCTTATACCAGAAATGCCGACATTGCAAGCAGTCTGCTTCCGCCGGAGCTGCCGGCCTTTTACCGGTTCACGGCTTTTAACGCATCCGCTTACAGTCCGTCAGCGGGCAAATTCGGAAAGCCTGAGCTTCGGATTGCGCTCCTCCACCATACCCACCGACCAGCTGTTCACAAAAAGAAGCAGGGGTCTTCGCTTCATGTCGATGATCCGCTTCATGTCGCTTGTTCCGCTGATCGAATCCGGACTGACTTCCTCCGGGTTCTCGATCCAGCGGATATATTCGTAGGGAAGACTCTCCATCCGGATATCCACATTGTATTCATTCTCCAGCCTGAACTTCAGGACATCAAACTGAAGAACGCCGACCACGCCCACGATGGTCTCCTCCATGCTGCCGGCGGGTTCCATAAAGATCTGGATCGCGCCTTCCTGGGCGATCTGCTGCATCCCTTTCACAAACTGCTTTCTTTTCATGGAATCCAGCGGTTTGACCCTGGAAAAATGCTCCGGCGCGAAGGTCGGGATCCCTTCATAGGCGAACTTTCTCCCGGGCATGCAGACTGTATCCCCGATGGAGAACATGCCGGGGTCAAACACGCCGATGATATCGCCCGCGTAAGCCTCGTCCACCACATGTCTGGCCTGTGCCATCATCTGCTGGGGCTGGGACAGTCTCATCCGCCGGTTCCCCTGCACATGGTATACTTCCTTATCCGCGTCGAACTTGCCCGAGCAGATCCGCATGAAGGCGATCCTGTCCCGGTGCATCTTATTCATATTCGCCTGGATCTTGAAGACAAAGGCGGAGAAAGGCTCTTCCACCGGGTCGATCCGTCCCAGATCGGCCGTCCTCGCAAGGGGCGGCATGGTCATCTGAAGAAAATAGTTCAGGAAGATCTCCACGCCGAAATTCGTCAGCGCCGAGCCGAAAAATACAGGGCTCAGTTCTCCCTTTGTTACTTTCTCCTGGTCAAACTCCGCGCTGGCGCCGTCCAGAAGCTCGATCTCATTGAGAAGGGTCTCCCTTGCATCCTCCCCGATAAAGCGCACAAGCTCGGGATCATCCAGGTCGATCTCCGTCGCGGTTCCTTCTTTCGTCCCCTTCTCGGTATCCGTATAGGTGACGACGTGATGCCTGCTGCGGTCATAGACGCCGCGGAACCCTTTTCCGGAGCCGATCGGCCAGTTGACCGGGCAGGTCGCGATTCCGAGCTCTTTCTCGATATCGTCCAGAAGATCAAAACTGTCTTTTGCGTCCCGGTCAAGCTTATTGATAAAGGTAAAAATCGGAATATGACGCATGACACAGACCTTGAACAATTTCCTGGTCTGCGCCTCGACGCCCTTGGAGGCGTCAATCACCATGACTGCGGAATCCGCAGCCATCAGCGTCCGGTAAGTATCCTCAGAGAAATCCTGATGACCCGGCGTATCAAGAATATTGATACAGTATCCGCCATAGTTAAACTGCAGCACGGAACTGGTCACCGAGATACCTCTCTGCTTCTCGATCTCCATCCAGTCCGAAACGGCATGTCTGGCCGTCGCCTTGCCCTTTACAGATCCGGCAAGGTTGATGGCGCCGCCGTACAGCAAAAATTTCTCAGTCAGGGTCGTCTTGCCGGCGTCCGGATGAGAAATAATCGCAAAGGTTCTTCTTTTTTCAATCTCCGTCCTCAGATCACTCACTTGAAGTTCCCCGTCTTTTCGAATAATCCTTTTATTTCAATGCTGCAAGCCATTTTAGCAATATTGGGGTACACTGTCAACTCCGCGAAAAAGAAAGGACACCGGTCGGCTCTTACACGCAACCGGTGTCCTCACAGATGATACTTCAAGGATCCCATTGGACTGTACCTCTTTCACTAGAATCACTTGTCTGCTCGCTTGTTCTTTGTGGTCTCTCTTGTTCTTTGTGATTACATCTTACAGCTTCGGAATCTTTTTGTCAAGTTATTTTTGAAATATTAAAATGTTGTTTTATAATTGTGTGCGGTATTCAGAATATTTCAGCCTTTCCTCCGGATCCAGCCGTTCTTGCTCTCTGCAGCCTTACCTGCCATTGATTAACTCATCCCGGCGCCGCTGTGAAGCCTTTTTTCGCGGCACCGGCAGTTTTTAAGCTTTTACAGCCTTTTCTGCTCCGGCTGCGAGCCGGAAAGCAGGCCGCCCAGTTTCTGCTGCAGAAAGCCGCAGACAGCTTCACAGGCCTTCCTTACGTGAAGGATCCTGAATACAAACACACGGACCAGGTCTGCCGCCGTGCAGACACAGTAGAGAAGGAAAGCGCTGAGCAGGACCATCAGAATACAGAGAACCGGCCCGAGCCGGTAAAAATCCCTGCAGCTGTCCTTGAGCAGATATTCCCAGACATAAGGCTGAACCTGGACCAGATAGACCGAGAAAGACATCGGTGCGAGAAAACGGATCAGGGAGCGGGCCCCCTCGCTCCTTACCTTTATCTTCTGGAACAGAAGCAGCAGGGATACCGCGCAGATCACCATGGTGGGCGCCGTATAGGAGGTGAACACTCTCCCGTAGAGTGCCTTTCCGTATAATGCTCGGGTATAATTCTCCATCTGGATCTTGAACAGCCAGGACAGAACGACACTGCAGAAATAGACCGAAATGTACCAGGCAGCAGGGCGCTCCTTTAAGCGGATCTTCTTCAGGCAGGCTCCCATAACATAGAGAATACTCAGCCAGAGGAAGCTGTAGCCGGCTCCCAGGCCGAGAAAATCGGAACCCGTCTGGGACACGCGCGGAATCATGGTACAGACGCTGCAGAGCACAAAAAGAACTGCGAAGAGTTTTTTCCGCTCCCGCTCTGTCAGAGCCAGAACCATCCTGTTCAGATAAGGCGCAGTCACAAAGACGCCGACGTAGGATGAAAAATACCAGTAGGTCTTCCAGGAAACCGGGAACAAAGCTTTCCATGGCATGGCGTCCAGAACTTCCAGATGGAAGATATTGACTGCAAGAAATGAACCCAGGGCAGAGTACCAGAAAACTCTCAGCCAGAGCTCCGCCAGCCTGGAAGGCCTGTGCTTTGCGTCAACGCCCGCGAATCCCGAAATCAGTCCGTAGATATCCACCGCGCAGTATGCTGCCGTCTCCAGAAACCAGCAGGCATAGTAAGAACCGTTATAGCCGTTCACGCGCAGCATGGCGCCTCCCTGCCCGTTGATATGCAGGACGCAGATGAAAAACATGCCGATCAGCCTGAGCAGGTCAATCCCGTAATTTCGCTCTTTCATCAGATCGTAAGGAATCCTTTCTCCTTGATGGCCGCCTCGACTTCCCAGATGTCATCCGCGCTGAAAACCATGATCGGCAGGCCGGACTCCCGGTCAAAAGAGAGGTAGAGATAATTCACATTGATATTCATGTCCAGAAGAACATTGAGCAGATGGTTCAGGTTTCCGACCTTGTCTTCCACCTCGACACCGATGACATTCCTTACTCTGGTCAGATAGCCGGCCTCCGTCAGCGCCTTGCACGCAGCATCCGCGTCCGACACCACCATGCGGTTGCAGCCGAATTCTGCGCCGTCGTCCGTCATGGAGCCCAGAATATTGATATTCTTCTCAAGCAGGATCCTTGTAATATCCGCAAGGGTACCTTTTTTGTTTTCCGCGTAAATAGTAACCTGTTTCAGCATGATAAACCTTCCTGACTGCCAAGCCCGAATTCTGTTTCTCTTAAGTCTCGGCAAATAGTATTCCTTTTCGACAGAAAAAATCAGCACTGGGGATAATAGATATCCAGGCCGCTCTCCCGCAAAAACTTCCGGTCCTTTTTGTCCAGCTCCGCACGGCTGCAGAGATCGGGCCGTCTCAGCGCCGTCCGCTCCAGAGCCCGGTCCCTTCTCCAGCGGTCAACCGCCCCGTGGTTTCCGGACAGCAGTATCGCGGGAACCGCCCTGTCATGCCAGACTTCAGGTCTGGAATACTGCGGGTATTCCAGGAGTCCGTCCCCCTGGAAAGACTCCGTCACTGCAGAATCGTCATTGCTCAGAACGCCCGGAACCAGGCGTGAGATCGTATCCATCATGACCAGCGCCGGAAGCTCTCCCCCGGTCAGCACATAGTCCCCGATCGATACCTCGTCCGTCACGATCTCCTCCAGAACCCGTTCGTCGATGCCTTCATAATGGCCGCAGAGAAAGATCAGGTCTTTTTCCGCCGCCAGTTCCTCCGCCATCTTCTGGTCAAAGCGCCTTCCCTGTGGAGTCATATACAGAACCCGGACCTGCCCCTGCGCCTGGCCGGCTGCCGCAGACTCCCGGCCGTCCGTCGTATCTTCCGGACCGACGGCGCTGTCTTTGTCTTTCCAACTGTCCGCAGTATCTTCCGGGCCGATCCGGTCCATCACACTGCGCCAGGCCCTGTAGACCGGTTCCGCCTGCATAACCATGCCGGCGCCGCCGCCGTAAGGATAGTCATCGATCCTGCTTTTTCTTTTTTCTTCCGCAAAGTCCCGGATATTTACAGCGTCCAGGGACAGAATCCCCTTATCCATCGCCCTTCCGGTGATACTGGTGCGAAGAGCGCCCTCTATCATCTCCGGGAACAAAGTCAATACATGATAATTCATCCGCCGCACCCGCTTCCCACAGCTTATTCAAGTCCCGGAAGCAGATGCACCTTCATGATGTCCGCCTCGAGATCCACATCCAGGATGCAGTCGGGAATCGCCGGAATCAGAAGCTCTCTCTCCGGATGCCCCTCCGGCGTAACCACATAGACCTTGTTAGCCCGGGTCTCCAGGATGTCCGTCAGTTCGCCGAGGCAGCGGCCTTCATCGCTGTAAACCGTCAGACCGATCAGGTCTCCGACAAAATATTCATTTTCCTCCAGAGGAATTGCGTTCTCCCGGGAGACATACAGATCCTTTTTGACAAGCTCCTCCACGTCCTCGATCCGGTTCCGGTCACGGAACTTCAGGATCACAAGATTCTTGAAATAGCGTGCCCGTTCCGCTCTCAGCGGGCGGTAATCCCGATTTCCGGACATATCCGCGAACAGCTCGTCCAGATAGTCGAAGCGGTGCACATCCTCGGTGGTGGGGAATACCTTGACCTCCCCTTTCAGGCCATGGGTGGAAAGAATCGTTCCAATCTTCAGGTACTGTTCCATAGCTGCTCCTTATCGCTGCTCCGCATACTCTGCAGCTGCTGTCTCTGACCGCGGATGAAAAAATGCGGCCGTCATTCCTGTCTTCTCCGGCGCGGATACAGAATCCTCCGTCTCCGTCAGACAAAGAAACCCGACCTGTCCGGTCGTCCGGATAGTCGGGAATCTGGCTTTCTTATGCGGTCACTGCAAGATATCTACAATAACTTTCTTGTCGTCTCTGGAAGCAGCTGCTTTCACAACAGAACGAATGGCTTTCGCGATCCTGCCCTGTTTCCCGATAACCTTGCCCATATCTGACGGGGCAACCTTTAGCTCAACCAGGATTGATCTCCCGCTTTCTTTCTCAGTGACCTCAACTTCATCAGGGTGATCGACAAGAGCTTTTGCAATTGTTTCGACTAACTCTTTCATCGTAAACCCTTTCGATTATTTTTCGATGCCGGCGATCTTGAAGAGCTTGGCAACGACCTCAGTCGGCTGTGCGCCTGAGTTGAGCCACTTCCTGGCCTCCTCCTCATTAATCTTGAAGGTGCTCGGCTCGGTATTCGGATCATAAGTGCCAAGTTCGGCGATGCATCTGCCGTCGCGCGGGGATCTGGAATCCGCAACTACGATTCTGTAGAAAGGCACTTTCTTCTTACCGGTTCTTCTGAGTCTGATCTTAACTGACATGTTTATCCTCCTCCTGTATCGGATTCATCTGAATTCTATAATTTCTATATCTGAAAGACGCGTCCGCATCATTCATTCAACTCATACCGCTCCCTGCTCAGAATCCTCCGAACGGAAGCTTCATGCCGAAGCGCTTTCCCTTTTTCCCTTTCAGGGAGCCGCCCAGCTGTTTCATCATCTTCCTCGCCTGATCAAATTGCTTGACCAGCTTATTGACTTCGGCGATATCCACCCCCGCACCCTTTGCGATTCTCTGCTTTCTGGACATGTTCAGCAGATCCGGATTCGCCCTCTCCTGCGGTGTCATGGACAGGATGATGGCCTCTATGCGTTTTGTCTGGCTCTCATCAATCTGTCCTTCCAGCTGGGAGATCTGGGAATTGTTCATCCCGGGCATCATGGAGAGGATGGAACTCATGCCGCCCATCTTCTTCATCTGCTCCATGGAATCCAGGTAATCGTCGAAACCGAAGGATGCCTTTCGGATCTTCTGTTCCATCTCCCGCGCGCGGCTCTCATCGAGATTGGCCTGCGCTTTCTCGATCAGGCTCATCACGTCGCCCATACCCAGGATTCTGGAAGCCATGCGGTCCGGATAGAACTGTTCCAGGTCGTCGAGCTTCTCACCCATGCCGACGTAGAGGATCGGTTTCCCGCAGGTTGCCTTGATGGAAAGGGCGGCACCGCCTCTGGTATCGCCGTCCAGCTTGGTCAGGATGACGCCGTCGATCCCGATCTTCTCCTCAAAAGCTGCGGCTACATTCACCGCGTCCTGGCCGGTCATGGCGTCCACAACGAGAATCGCCTGGTCGACATCGACCACCCTGCGGATCTCCTGCAGCTCCTCCATCATGCTCTCATCGATCTGGAGACGCCCCGCCGTATCCAGCAGAACGACATTATAGCCCTTCTCCTTCGCGTATGCGACGGCCTCCTGGGCGATCTGCGGAGGCTTCATGGAAGTCCCGCGCTCAAAGACCTCAACGCCCTGCTTTTCCCCGTTCACCTGAAGCTGCTTGATCGCGGCCGGCCTGTAGATGTCGCAGGCAGCAAGCAGGGGTCTGCGTCCCTTGCTCTTCAGCTTGCCGGCCAGCTTGGCGGCGGTCGTCGTCTTGCCCGCGCCCTGCAGGCCCATCATCATGATGACCGTGATCTCACCGGGCGGTCTTAAGGCCAGCTCGGTCGTCTCGGAGCCCATCAGGCTGACCAGTTCGTCGTTGACGATCTTGATCACCATCTGCCCCGGATTCAGGCCGTTCATGACATCCGCGCCGATCGCCTTCTCCTGCACGCTCTTCATGAAGGACTTGACGACTTTAAAGGAAACATCCGCCTCCAGAAGCGCCAGCCTGACTTCCCTGAGCGCGGACTTCACATCCGCCTCTGTCAGCCTGCCCTTGCGCCGCAGGTTTTTGAATATATTCTGCAGTTTATCGGATAAGCTCTCAAAAGCCACGTTCACAACTCCTTCAAAATCCCGTCACAGATCTCTCTGACCTTCACGGCATCTTCCGCGGTAAAGGGATCGCCTTCCGTGAGGGAGCGGATCTCCTCCACCTGTCTTCTGATTTCCAGAAAGCGGGCTACCAGATGCAGTCTGGATTCATATTCCAGCAGCTGCCGGTCCACCCTGCGGACCAGATCGTGGATCCCCTGACGGCTCACGCCGTAATCCGCAGCCGCCTCGCTGAAGGACAGATCCCCGAGAACCACGTCCTCAAAGACTTCTCTCTGGTGCCCGGTCAGCAGTTCTCCGTAAAAATCAAAGAGCAGTGTTCGTTCCACAATCTTTTCCATCTGAAATCACCTTGCCTAGAATACACGAAAGAAAGAGGCCTGTCAAGTAGAAAATCTTGACAGGCCGACGGTATTTCTTCAGAGGGTCGCGTTCTCTTCCTGCGGATCATATCCTGCCTCCTGCACAGCGGAGAGGATCTTTTCCTTGTGCTCCGTACCGAAAGCCTCCAGAGTGATGGTCAGCTTCACGGCAGCGTTCCGGTTGGTGGAAACAAACTGGTTGTGATCCAGCCGGATGACATTGCCCTGTGCCCCCGCGATCACGGTCGCGATCCGGACGAGCTCGCCCGGCCTGTCGGGAAGCATGACGGAGAAGGTAAAGATCCGGTCGCGCAGGATCAGGCCATGCTGTACCACGGAGGACATCGTGATGACATCCATATTCCCTCCGGACAGGACGCTGACAACCCTGCGCCCGCTGACATTCAGATGCTTCAGGGCCGCGACTGTCAGAAGGCCGGAATTCTCCACGATCATCTTGTGGTTTTCCACCATGTCGAGGAAGGCTGTGATCAGTTCGTCATCCTCGACCGTAATGATCTCGTCGATGTTCTCCTGCAGATAGGGAAATACATGTTCTCCGGGCGTCTTGACCGCCGTGCCGTCGGCGATGGTGCTGACCCGGGGAAGAGTAACGACCCTTCCGGCCTCCATGGAGGCTTTCAGGCAGGCTGCTCCCGCCGGCTCCACTCCGATCACTTTGATCCTCGGATTCAGGAATTTCGCAAGGGTCGAGACGCCCGTCGCCAGGCCGCCGCCCCCGACCGGAACCAGGATATACTCCACCAGGGGCAGATCCCGGAAAATCTCCATCGCGATGGTCCCCTGCCCGGTCGCCACCGCCGGATCGTCAAAGGGATGCACGAAGGTCATCCCCTTCTCCTGTGCAAGCTGCATGGCGTACTTTGCGGATTCATCGTAGACGTCGCCGTGCAGAAGCACCTCGGCGCCGTAGCCGCGGGTTCTGTTTACCTTGATTAAAGGGGTGGTATTCGGCATAACGATCGTCGCTTTGCAGCCGTATTTTTTCGCAGCGTAAGCGACGCCCTGGGCATGGTTGCCGGCTGAGGCCGTAATCAGGCCCTTCTCCCTGTCCTCCGGGCTCATGGTACTGATCTTGTAATAGGCGCCGCGGATCTTATAGGCTCCCGTCACCTGCATGTTCTCCGGCTTCAGGTAGACCCTGTTTCCTGTCTGCTGGCTGAAATATTCGCTGAATACCAGTGATGTATCCGCCGTCACCTCTTTTACGATCTCCGAAGCCTCCTCGAAGGCTTCCATAGTCAGCATCTCACTCATCTTTTCCCTCTGTCTTCACGTCAAACAGCGCGTTGACAAACTCATCCGCGTTGAACTTCTGCAAATCGTCAATCTTTTCCCCGACGCCGATATACTTGACCGGAATTCCGAGTTCGGAGTGGATCGCAACAGCGATGCCGCCCTTTGCCGTCCCGTCCAGCTTGGTCAGGATGATACCCGTTACATTCGTAACTTCCTCGAACTCCCTGGCCTGGGCCAGAGCGTTCTGACCGGTTGTACCGTCCAGAACCACCAGGGTCTCCCTGTAGGCTTCCGAATATTCTCTGTCAATGATCCGGTTGATCTTGCCCAGCTCATTCATCAGATTCTTCTTATTATGAAGACGGCCGGCCGTATCGATGAGTAGAATGTCCGCATTGCGCGCCTTTGCCGCGCTGATCGCGTCATAGACGACAGATGCGGGATCAGAACCTTCCTGGCCGCCGATGATCTCGACGCCGGCCCTGTCCGCCCACTCCGTCAGCTGTTCTCCTGCCGCCGCGCGGAAGGTGTCCGCCGCAGCAAGGATCACGCGTTTGCCCTGGTCCTTCAGCATTCCGGCCAGTTTGCCGATGCTCGTGGTCTTTCCGACTCCGTTGACGCCCACCACCAGCACCACGCTCCGGCGGTTCTCAAATTCATAGTCCGTCTCGCCGACATTCATCTGGTCCTTGATGCTCTGGATCAGAAGTTCCTTGCACTCGGAAGGCTTGCGGATATGCTGTTCTTTCACTTTTTCCTTCAGATTGTCTATGATGGACGTGGTTGCCGTGATGCCGATATCCCCCATCACCAGGATCTCTTCGATCTCATCATAAAAATCATCATCGATGCTGGAGTATCCGGAGAAAATGGAATCAAAACCGGATACGATGCTGTCCCTGGTCTTGGTAAGCCCCGCAACCAGTCGTTTGAAAAAACCCTTTTTTTCCTCAGCCATTTTTCTCTTTTCCTCCTGAAACATTACAATTCACGGCCCTCCGCACATCAGACCGCAGACCTGACGGCTGTGCCAGATGCTGCCGGCCCGGTTCAGGCATCCAGCTCATCCTTCACCAGGTCGACCGACACCAGGGCGGAAACGCCCTTTTCCTGCATGGTAATGCCGTACAGGCGGTCAGCCGCGGCCATGGAGCCGCGCCTGTGGGTGATGATAATAAACTGGGTATGCTTTGTCAGCTTGTGAAGATAGTTCGCATAGCGTTCCACGTTCGCTTCATCCAGTGCCGACTCTATCTCATCCAGCAGGCAGAAGGGCGACGGCTTCAGATTCTGGATCGCGAAAAGCAGAGCGATCGCCGTGAGCGATTTTTCCCCTCCGGACAGCTGAAGCATATTCTGCAGTTTCTTTCCCGGCGGCTGCGCGATCACGCGGATTCCCGCATCCAGGATGTCCTCGTCTTCCACCAGTTCCAGGGTTCCCTTTCCTCCTCCGAACAGTTCCCGGAAGGTCTGGTCGAACTCCCTCTGGATTCTGGAAAACTGAAGGCGGAACTGCTCCCGCATGCCCTGGTCCAGATCTGCGATGATCTTCTCGAGATCGGCGGCGGACTTCACCAGGTCCTCATGCTGGGTCTTCAGAAAGGCATGGCGCTCCGACAGTTCCCTGTATTCTTCAATCGCGTTGACATTGACATTGCCAAGGGCCTTGATCTCCCTGCGGACATCGGACAGTTTCTTCCGGATCGCGGTCATGGAACCGAGATCATCCCTTCTGAGCGGTCTGCAGGCCACCGGCGTGAGCTCGTATTCCTCCCACAGATAGGCGACGCTCTTCTCCTGATTTTCCTTAAGTTTGTTCAGCTGGTCTTCCAGGCGGAAGATCTCGCGGTCGAGCAGGCTGCTCCGCTCACTCAGCTCTTCCCTGCGGTCAAAGAAAGACTTCTGCTCTTTCTCTATCTCCGCCCTTCGCCTGTTCAGAGCGGCGAGCTTTTCCTCAAGAAGCGCCTCTTCCTCTTTCCCCTTCGCAATCTGTTCTCTCAGGGCAAGCATCTCTTCCCTGCGCTTCTGCCTGGTCTGTTCATTCTCCTGAAGGCGAAGCGAGATCTCCTCCGCTTCCTCCTCCCGGCTTCTCAGTTCCTCCTCCAGACGCGAGATATTCTGGTCGATAAACTTCTTTTCCTGGGTGAAGGAGGCAATCTTTACTTTGATTCTGGAAAGCTCCGCGTCAGTCTGCGCCGAAAGCTTTGACAGCTCCTCCAGTTCTTCCGAAGTCCTGCCGATCCGGTCATTGATCTCCTGCTCCTTCAGGCCGGACTGTTCCAGACTTTCACCGGACAGGGATTCTTCCTTTTCAAGCGCTGCCTTCTGACCCGGCAGTTCTTCCCTTTCTTTCCGGATCCTGCTTCTGGCGTCCCGGGTCTCCCCCATTCTGCCCTCAAGATCCTTCATCTGCATCCGCAGCGTACTCTGCCCGTACTCATTCTTCTGCAGAAGTCCGGATACCGCGGTAATCTCATCGCGGAGCCGGTTTCTCCGGGTATGGGCCTCTTCCACCTCCTGCGTGAGCGTTTCCAGCCGCCTGGCGCGCTTTTCAAGTCTCCCCGTCATCTCCTCGATCTCACGCCTTCTTCCGAGAAGATTGCTGCCGGACTTGAAGGCGCCGCCGGTCATGGAACCGCCCGGGCTTAAGAGCTCTCCGTCAAGGGTGACAAGGCGCAGGGAATAATGATAGCTTCTGGCGATCGCGATCGCGTGATCGATGGTATCCACCACGATGGTTCTGCCCAGCAGATGCCGGGAAAGATCGTGGAAACGGTTCTCGCAGGTCACAAGCGTCGACGCCAGGCCGATCACGCCGGGCTCCTCCAGGGCGCCTCTGTCCTTTAAGGACTGGCTGTTTTTTATGGCTGTCAAAGGCAGGAAGGTCGCACGTCCGAAGCGGTTCTCCTTCAGAAAGGCAATCATACGCTTGGCCGTATTCTCATCGTCCGTCACGATATTCTGGATACTGCCGCCGAGGGCTGTCTCGATCGCCAGCTCATATTTCTTCTCTGTCTTGATCAGATCAGCGACTACGCCCAGAATGCCCGGCTCACGGCTCTTCTGCTCCATAACCCTTCGGATGGAGCCGCCGTATCCTTCATAGCGTTCCGCGATCGCCTTCAGCGTATCCAGGCGGGAAGACTCTCTCTGGTATTCTTCCCTGAGCTTCTCCAGATCCGCGCTGGCATCCAGAAATGCGTTATGGGCCTCCTGCAGTTCCTCATTCAGGCGCTCGCTGCGCGCCTGCAGATCCTCCGCTTCAGTCTCCGCATCCGTCTGACGGTCCTTAAGTTCCTGTCTGGAGGCCGACTGCTCCTTCTCATCACTGTTCAGGGTCAGCTCCATACTGGAAAGCTGCGACTGACGGAGCGCGATCTGCTCAATCATGGTGGAGGCTCTCTGCTTCCCCGTCTGTATATCGGTACGGTCGTTCAGGATCCGGATGATCTCTGATTTATCCGAATCAATGCTTTCATTCAGCGCCGCAATCTGATTCTGCAGCTTTGCGTAAGCCTCCTGGCGGTCCAGCTGCTCAGCAGTCAGTTTCTCTTCTTCCTCTGCCAGGTCCTGCCTGCGCTTTGCAGTGCGTTCCAGCTGCTCCTGCCGGAGGGCTGTTTCGCTTCCGATCTTTCCGGACCGGACCCTGAGCTGTTCATCTGAAGCGTTCAGGGCCTGGATCTGCTCATCGATCAGGTCGATTCTACCGGCTGTCTGCTGACGTTCCACCCTGCGGGCGCCAAGATCGTCATTCACCGCAGTGACTTCTTCACCGATTCCGGTCAGCTGCTCAGCCAGATCCTCATACTGAATCTTCGCATCCCTGAGCTGATTCTGCGTCTCATCCATCTGGCTCCGTGCATCAGAGAGCTTCTGCTCTGTCTGGGAGAGCGTCTCATCAAAGCGGTCTGAATCGATCAGGAAAAGGTTCACGTCCAGTGTCTTCAGCTCTTCCCGTTTTGCAAGGTATATCTTCGCGGTCTCGGACTGACGTTTTAAAGGTCCGACCTGACGGTCCAGCTCGGAGAGGATGTCACTGACACGGACCAGATTATTCTGTTCATTTTCCAGTTTTTTCAGGGCGGCGTTCTTGCGGTGTTTGAATTTGACGATACCGGCCGCCTCATCAAAGAGTTCTCTCCGCTCCTCCGGCTTGCCGTTCAGGATCTTTTCGACCTGCCCCTGACCGATCAGGGAATAGCCTTCCTTGCCGATACCCGTGTCGTAAAAAAGCTCCTGGATATCACGCATCCTGCAGGAAGTCCCGTTGATCAGATATTCACTCTCGCCGGAGCGGTACAGACGCCTGGCCACGGTGACTTCCTCATAGGAAACCGGAAGCGCGTGGTCCGAATTGTCCATGGTGATTGCCACATAGGCATAGCTCATGGCCTTCCTGGCCTGCGTTCCGGAAAATATAACGTCCTGCATGGATCCGCCGCGCAGGGACTTGGCGCTCTGCTCGCCGAGTACCCAGCGGATCGCATCCGAGACATTGCTCTTCCCCGACCCGTTCGGGCCCACCACGCCTGTTATTCCGTTATGAAACTGGAACAGAATCTTGTTCGCAAAGGATTTGAAGCCCTGTATTTCAAGACTTTTCAGATACATATCTTAACTCCGGGCATCACGCGATCGTGATCCCTCTTCTTCTGAGCGAGAGCAGGGCGCGGTACGCCGCCTCCTGTTCAGCCGCTTTTTTCGTGCTTCCGCTTCCAACCCCTTCCGTATTCTCCCCGATCCGCAGCGCCACTGTAAAATGCTTGTCATGGTCGGGTCCCTCTTCCCCGATCAGCACATATGCGACCTCCTCATCCTTGAGATCGCGCTGAACAACCTCCTGGAGGATCGTCTTACTGTCATAAAACAGTTTTTTATGTTCGATATCCGTCAGAATAAAGCGCCGGATAAAAGTCCTGGCGGCCTGGAAACCTCCGTCAAGATAGATAGCCCCGATCAGGGCTTCCAGCGCGTCCGACACGATGGAATTGCGTCTTCTCCCCCCGGTCAGCTCCTCCCCTCTGCCGAGCTGAAGATAGTCCGGAAGTCCGAATTCCCGCGCGCAGAGAGCGAGCGTAGGTTCACATACGATGCTCGCCCTGAGCTTGGTCATATCCCCCTCCGGCATCCGCGGGTATTCCAGATAAAGGAATTCCGAACTTGCCAGTTCCAGAACGGCGTCGCCCAGAAATTCCAGTCTTTCATTGTCATGCAGATGCTCAGCCTTGTGCTCATTCGCGTAAGAACTGTGGCTGAGCGCCTGGTTCAGCAGGGTGAGGTTCCGAAAATGATATCCGGTTACATCTTCAAGCTGCTTCAGTTTTCCAGCATCCATAGATAAACGACCTTTCTGAAGTCAGGCCCGCGTTCCTGCGTAGTCGCAGACTGCGCGGTGCAGGAACGCGGGCCTGGCCCCGGATGAATATTCTCACAGCCATCCATGGCCTGCCGCGGACAGCTGTGAAACCGTATGCAGGGCAGGCAGAGAAAACTCAGCGGACAGCGTTTTTAATCGCGTCTGCCGCATCTCCCACAGTCACGATCTTCTCGGCTTCCGATGTCGGGATCTCGATGTTGAACTCTTCCTCGACACCCATGATGATCTGGAAAACATCCAGGCTGTCTGCTCCCAGGTCCTCCTGGAAAGTGGTCTCACGCGTGATCTCATCCACATCCACGCTCAGTACATCAGCGATAATCTGCTGCAGCTTTTCAAACTCCATGCTCTTTCCCTCCTTATTATTATAATTGGATCTTTCATTAATAACTGGTTCTTTCATTATAATCATTCCTGCGCCGCAGACAGCTCCGGCGTCAGTTATTCTTCGGCTTTGTTTTCCTGCATAGCCTCTGTTATCTTTCTTGCTATGTCCTCCTGATAGAACTGGACCGTCTGCTCCACGGCACGTTCCACCTCGACCGCTTTCGCGGACCCGTGCATCTTCAGCACCAGGGCCTTAAGCCCGAGAATCGGCGCCGCTCCGTACTGATTCGCGTCAAACTTCTTCAGGGTGCTCTTCAGGGAAGGCAGGATCAGCGCCGCCCCGATCTTTGTAAGAAGACCGGAAGTCAGGCAGGACTTCAGCTCCCCCATCAGGACTCTGGCGGTTCCTTCATACATCTTGATGATCAGGTTGCCGGAAAAACCGTCACAGACGACAACATCCACGCCGCCTCCCGGGATATCCCGAGCCTCGCGGCTTCCGACAAAACGGATCTCTCCCCTCGCCGCACTCTCTTTCAGAAGCGGGAAAGTCTCCCTGACCAGAGCATTCCCTTTTTCCTCTTCCGCGCCGATGTTCACAATCCCGACAGAGGGATTCTTAATCCCGGCAATATTCTCCATATAGATGGTTCCAAGCCTTGCCCACTGGACCAGATGATCCGGTCTTGAGTCGATATTGGCGCCTGCGTCCAGAAGCAGCGTCATCCCCTTCGCGGTCGGCATCATGGTTGCAAAAGGAGGTCTCTGCACGCCGCGGATCCTTCCTACGATCCCCTGGCCTCCCACGACCACGGCTCCGGAATTCCCCGCAGAGGCAAACGCGTCCGCCTCCCCTTTCCGTACAAGGTTCATACCGACAACAAGAGAGGAATCCTTCTTATGCCTGACAGCCTCAACCGGATGCTCCCCCATGCCGATCACCTCAGACGCATGCTGAATACGGATCCTGTCCTTCGGATAGTCAAGCTTTTCAAGCTCTCTTCCGACCTTTTCCTGATCCCCCACCAGAATAAGGGATACCTCTTTCATGCGCTTAGCCGCGTCCACTGCTCCCCGGACGATCTCGCCCGGCGCGTTGTCGCCGCCCATTGCATCTATCGCTATTCTGATCATCGCAGTTTTACCTTATCTTTCTCCCGGCTGGCAGCCGTCTCAGATTCCTGAAATGCTACCTGCTAACTATACTAAATCATGCCTGAAAATGCAAGCCGTCAGGCAGAAGGGCCGCGGGCATCCCGCAGCAGAGCTGCCCGACGTCCGTCAGCCAGAAAGTGTCTGCTCATGCAGGCATGGCAGCCACTTGAGGGGTTTATCGCGCAAAAGAAAAACCGCCACAGCTTCCTGTGACGGTCCATCATATCCGGATGACAGATGGAAGATCAGTCCTCTACCGGGATGATCTCTCTCTTGTTGTAGCTTCCGCAGGCCTTGCAGACAGTATGCGGTCTCATAAGGGCTCCGCACTTGCTGCACTTAACCAGAGCAGGAGCGCTCATCTTGAAGACAGTGGCTCTCTTGGCATCTCTTCTGGCTTTGGAATGCTTATTCTTCGGGCAGATCGACATGGTTTACACCTCCTTAAAATTGCTGAAAATATCCAGGACCTTCGCCATTCTTGGATCAAGCTGCGTGCGATCACATCCGCACATGGAGCGGTTTAAGTTCTGACCGCACACCGGGCACAATCCCTTACAGTCCTCTGAGCAGAGAACCCGGGAAGGCCAGTTCAGCAGAGCCTCACCATAAGCAAGCTTATCCACGTCCAGGTTGTATCCCTCTATGAAGTAATCCTTTTCGAATGCGCTCTCCAGGTCGGAATCCGTCTCTCCCTCCTCCGGGCTGCCGGCAAAGGCAAGCTCCTCGAAATCAAGCGGAATCCTGACGGAAACCTCCTCAAGGCATCTGTCACACGGAATCAGTACTGTAATGGCGCTTTTTCCGCGGATCTTCAGAACCTTTTTCTTTGTCCTGACGATCTCAAGCTTCATCGGTTCCTTTTCCTTTACAGGATAGGTTCCGATCCCATCGCTCAGTTCCTCAAGTTCAAGGGGCAGTTCTGTATCGATCGTTCTTCCGTCTTCCAGAATAACCTCGGTAAGATTCAGGTTCATAGACAGAAACCTCCAAACGCACTCAATCATTATATCGACGCCAATATGCCTTGTCAAGCACTTTTTGGAAATATGTAAAGTAAATCTGCTTGACAGGCAGGGCACCGTTCCGGACCCCTCCGGCAGGCTGTGAGGCCGCAGCATGCCGGGGATCCGTTCAGTTCATTATTTCGCTGCGGAAACCAGTTCCACCGTATCACGGCAGATCGCCAGCTCTTCATTGGTCGGAAGAACGATGACCTTCACCTTTGAATCGGCAGTAGACAGAATGAAGGTCTCGCCCCTCTTCTTATTGGCTTCCTCATCAATCTGAATGCCCAGATATCCGAGATAGGAAAGAACCTTTCCGCGGACAAGGCCGGCATTCTCACCGATTCCGCCGGTAAAGGTGATCGCGTCGACACCGTTCATGGCCGCGACATAGGAACCGATGTATTTGGCAACTCTGTAGGCAAAAGCATCGATCGCAAGGCCGGCTGCTTCATTGCCCTGGTTCATGGCATCTTCCAGGTCACGGAAATCGGAGCCGAGATTGTCGGACAGAGCGAACACACCGGACTCCTTGTTCAGGATGCGGAGCATCTCGGTGATGTCGATCTTCTCATGGTTGCAGAGATATTCCAGAACCGCAGGATCCAGATCACCGGAACGGGTGCCCATGATCAGGCCTTCCAGCGGGGTAAGACCCATGGAGGTATCTGCGCATTTTCCATTCAGGACCGCGCTGATGGAGGCGCCGTTGCCCAGATGCGCCACGATGACTTTGGAGTTGTCCGGATCAAGGCCGAGGAACTTGATGGTCTCTTTGGAGACAAACTTGTGGCTGGTGCCGTGGAAGCCGTACTTGCGGATCGCGTATTTTTCATAATACTTTGTCGGGATCGCGTAGCGGTAAGCCTTGGGCGGCATGGTCTGATGGAAGGAAGTGTCGAAGACAGCCACATTCGGCTTGCCCGGCATAAGCTTCTGGCAGGCCTCGATACCCATCAGGTTCGCCGGATTATGCAGCGGTCCAAGGTCGAAGCACTCACGGATGACAGCCTTGACATCATCGTCGATGATGCAGGAAGATGTCAGCTTTGCGCCGCCGTGCAGGACTCGGTGTCCGATCGCCTCGATCTCATCCAGGCTCTTCAGGATACCGGTCTTCGGATTGACCAGAGCGTCCAGAACCATCTGGATCGCCTCATTGTGCGTCGGCATGGGCGCTTCCGTAGTCTCCTTCTCGCCGCCGGTCGGCTGATAGACAAGGCGTCCGTCGATACCGATTCTCTCGCACAGTCCCTTCGCTTCGACTTCTTCCGTCTCGGAGTTGATCACCTGATATTTCAGCGAAGAACTGCCGCAGTTCACAACAAGTACTTTCATAATATAATTTCTCCTTAACACAGTGATAATATGATGCTCACAGGCATCTGAGCTCCGGCCTGTACGGCCGGTTTCAGTCCCGGATTTTCGGTCCTCAGTTCATGAAATATGTCATACGGTCAGACAGAAAAGCGTCAGCCCTGCATCTGGCACTGAACCGCTGTGATGGCTACAACGCCCACGATATCTTCCCAGGAGCATCCGCGGGACAGATCGTTGACCGGAGCCGCGATTCCCTGTGTCATCGGACCGTAGGCTTCCGCCTTGGCCAGTCTCTGAACAAGCTTATAACCGATATTGCCCGCATCCAGATTCGGGAAAATCAGGACGTTGGCCTTGCCGGCTACCGGGCTTCCCGGAGCCTTGGAAGAACCGACAGACTCAACGATGGCGGCATCCAGCTGCATCTCACCGTCCAGGCAGATCTCCGGATGATTCTCTTTCGCGATCCTGACAGCTTCCTGCACCTTAGTGACATCATCATGTTTTGCAGAGCCCATGGTGCTGTAGGAAAGCATGGCGACTCTGGGTTCCTTGCCGGTCAGGCTCTTAAAGGAAGCTGCTGAGGAAGCCGCGATCTCCGCCAGTTCTTCGCTGGTCGGATTCTGGTTCAGGCCGCAGTCCGCGAATACAAATGTTCCGTTCTCACCGTACTCGCAGTCCGGTACGTTCATAAGGAAGAACGCGGAGACAAGCTTGGTTCCGGGAGCGGTCTTGAGGATCTGCAGGCAGGGACGAAGGGTGTTGGCCGTGCTGTGGCATGCGCCGGATACAAGTCCGTCCGCATCCTTCATCTTGACCATCATTACGCCATAATAGATATACTGGTTCAGGAGGATATCCTTCGCCTGCTCGGGAGTCATCCCCTTCTTCTGCCTCAGCTCTACCAGCTTGTCGATATAAGCCGGAAGCTTGTCGCTGGTCGCAGGATCGATCACGGTCGCTTTGCTGATGTCAACGCCATACTGGGCAGCTTTACCGTTTACGTCATCCACATTGCCGATGATCACGATATCCGCAATATCTTCCGCAAGCACAGCCGCAGCCGCGCGGTAGGTTCTCTCATCTTCAGACTCTGGAAGAACAATCACCTTTTTATTTGCTTTTGCTTTTGCCTTAATCTCATCAATGAATGCCATAATGAATGATACTCCTTTCCTGAACAGCAGACAATTTCATACTTCCCCGGCAGAAACGCCGTTTTTGCACTGTCTCACATTATAGACTAATTCAATTGTCCCTACAAGTGAAAATGTGACTCCGGCGTTACGATTCACGGCCAATTAGAAATCAGGTTCCGGTTCGTCGTGCCTGCACATACGCTTCTGGTTCGCCGCCCCGCGCGAAAGAAGCCAGGCTTCCAGTGCTCAGTACGAAGACATTGACGATTCGCCCCCGCGGAAGAAGCATAAAACAGATTCGGTATCAGGACAGACGGTGCTTTCGAGCCGCCCCCGCATGAAAAGAACCCGGCCTCCGCACAGCGAATACTGTGTATTATGAGGCCGGGTTCTGACTAAAGTAGTATGGATACTGATGTATGCTTGCCCAGCTCCGGGCTTTCCGCTCCTTGAAGCCGGACAGCATATTCTGAGCAAAGACTCTTCTTTGTTCTTTTTAAGCAAAATCAAAATATCCATAACGGGGTATAATGATCGTAGGGCAAATCCACTAAAAAACAATCATTATTCTTCAGTTCTTATGTCTGTATTATAGTATAACTTGTATGAACATGCAATGGGTAATTTGTAAATTTTCCTTAAGAGACTGCGCTTCACGGCAAGTTTGAAACAGGATTCCGGGTCCTCGTATCTGCAGGTAA
>ODAI013088628.1_pt1 | contig 31358 bp, 24 predicted proteins | sample 1539321 | NCBI WGS metagenome assembly ODAI01 (sample SAMN02144231, study PRJEB22623) | gut metagenome | biome: sheep rumen | host: Ovis aries | place: New Zealand
CTGCTCTCTCGGAAAGGGCAGCATCTTCTCCGCCATCCCAGTCTTTATCCTGGAGGGGTCCGTTACGCTCCTTGCGTCGTTCCTGCGCCCGCTGATGACGGACGCTGCGATGAACTACCTCTCCATGGTAGGCTCCGTACTGATCTTCTGCGTCGGCATCAATCTCGTCTTCGGCAAGAAGGTTCGCGTCGCAACCCTGCTGCCGGCCCTCATTGCCGCAGTCATCGCCTCATACCTGCCGGTCAGTTTCTGAACGTCCGTTTCCGGGATGTGACACAAAACCCGATGGCGTTAAGTCAACTCCTGAGTGCTTGTTGAGAGCCCTATTCTATACGCTCTCCTTGGTGAGGTCTCTTAACCAGATATACTTCTTATAGCGAAGGTAAACCGCCGGGATCTTTACGATCTCGTCCATGTTCACGATGCAGTAGACAAGGAGCGGCGGAGCCTTCAGGACAAACGCGGCGATAAAGCCGAGCGGAACGGAGAAGCACCACATGGCGCCGATGTTGCCGTACATATCAAAGGCAGAGTCGCCGCCCGCGCAGAACACGCCGTCAAGCACCGTGTGGTTGACGGACTGGAACATCAGATTGATGCCGCAGAACAGCAGCATTCCCTGAAGGTAGCCGGACGCCGTATCCGAAAGCGGCGCGAATCTTACGATAACCGGCGAGAGGGCCATGATCAGGAGTCCCGTCACAACGCCTCCTGCGATCGAAAGCTTTGTAAGCCTGCCTCCGTACTTTTTGGCGAGTTCCAGATTCCCGGTTCCAAGGACATTGCCGACCAGGATTCCGGCGCCGTTTCCAAGTCCTCTTGTCATGCAGGAGATCAGGCTCCTTGCGATTCCCGTGATCGAATTGGCTGCAACCGCATCGCTCCCCATGTGTCCCATGATTACACTGTAAAGCGTATAGGCGATTCCCCAGACAAGTCCCGCCGCCATTAAGGGGCCGGTGTATTTCCAGTAATCCTTTATCAGCTCGGGCTCGGATGAAAAGATCCTGTCCCAGCGGACCTGCACCACTGCTCTTTTTTCACTCCCGTCCGGAAGAGGCACTGCCGTCTCTTTCCGGGTCTCGATGATACTCCAGACCAGCTCGACAGCCCTCGCCAGTACGGTCGAGAGCGCCGCGCCGACGATCCCGAGCTTCGGGGCGCCGAAAAGGCCGAAAATAAGCACTGCGTTTACGATAATATTCAGAACAACCGCGAACGAGCTGATCCTGGAAGCCTTTCCCGCCCTGCCGGTCGTCTTTAAGACTGTCAGGTAGACCTGGGAGACGGCGCACAGGATATAGGAGAGCGCGACCGCCCGCAGATAGGACGCGCCGCTCGCGACAAGATCCGGCTCACTTGTAAAGATCCGCATGATCCCTGCCGGCGCGGCGAGAGCCGCCACAGTGAAGATGGCTCCTATCACGGTCATGTAGCGGAGGTTGAAGGGAATGAGCCTTTCAATTACGGAGAGCTCGCCTTTTCCCCAGTACTGCGCCGCGAGGATGGAAAGTCCGCCCGTGATTCCGAGGACGAAAAGGTTGAGTACGAACTGGATCTGTCCGCCCAGGGAAACCGCAGAGAGCGATGTCTGGTCGACAAGGCCCAGCATAATCGCGTCCGTCGCGCTGACCAGGGCCAGCATAAAGGCCTGGATAATCAGCGGTACAACAAGTGTAAACAGCCGGCTGTAAAAATCATCATCACGCTTTTTCATAATCATACCTCGCTGAGGCAAAATCCGCGAATGCGGTTTTGCCGAATGCGGCGCCCGGTGCGTCAGCACCGATGGCGCTGTTTGAAAGGACTGCATCGGTAGGACTTTCAAACTCCTGTCCTTCCCCTAAATCCGCATGTCTGAATATCTTACCATATCTTTGTACCGACTGTTCGGTTTTCGTTGGAATTCTGCGGCTGATCCGTGCTGTCCTGTGCTATATTGGTCTGTAGAAGGGACGACCGCAATGCAATACAGGTCTGTAGGAGGACTTCATGAAAACATACGCCGGAACGGTAAAAGCCGACACCTTTGAAATGGATTATTTTTGTTTTGGCAGCGGGGAGGCGCCTTTTGTAATTCTTCCGGGGCTTAGCGTCCAGAGCGTGATGGGGGCGGCGGATGCAGTTGCCGCCGAATATGAGCTGCTGGCAAAGGACTACAGGGTATATGTCTTTGACAGGCGCAGCGCCCTTCCTCCGGAGTACTCTATCCGGGATATGGCAGCGGACACGGCAAAGGCGATGCAGATCCTCGGGCTTGGCGACGTCTGCCTTTTCGGCGCTTCCCAGGGCGGGATGATCGCCATGGTGATCGCCGCCGAATACCCGCAGCTTGTAAAGAAGCTCATCCTCGGCTCCACCTCCTCCCATGTGCGGGAGAAGGATTATAAGGCTGTGGAAAACTGGATCCGGCTTGCACAGAAAAAGGATCCCGAGGGTCTCTACCTTAGCTTTGGAAAGGCGATATATCCGCCGGAGGTTTTCGAGCAGTACAAAGGAGTGCTTATCGCGGCGGCCGGCGCCGTAACAGACAGGGATCTGGAGCGCTTTATCCTGCTCGCCGGGGCGCTTCGCGGCTTTGACTTCACGGCGGAACTCGGCAAAATAAGCTGCCCCGTCCTTGCGATCGGTGTCTTTGAGGATGAGGTCCTCGACTCCGACGCGACCATGGAAATCGCAGAAAATCTGGACTGGAGAGACGATTTCAGGCTCTACATGTATATCGGGTACGGACATGCCGCCTTTGACACCGCTCCCGATTACAGGGAGCGCATTCTGGCATTTCTCAGGCAGTGACCAGGATTGGTAACAGGCATTTGTTTTATGCTTCTTGATTGTGTACAATTAAAAAGCATAATCTCAAAAGGAGGCATACTATGGAATTCACTATGATTGAAACCGGCTGGCTGTCTATACTCCCGCCGATTATCGCAATCGCCCTTGCCCTGATCACCAAAGAGGTGTACTCCTCCCTGTTCATCGGCATCTTCTCCGGAATGCTCATATACAGCTTTGCAGGAAACGGCACGCTCGTTTCCGCCGTCGCGACGACGTTTGACATGATGAGCTCCAAGATCTCGGATAACTCCTATATGATTATTTTCCTCGCCCTTCTGTGGGCTGTCGTCATGCTAGTTTCAAAATCCGGCGGTTCGCAGGCCTACGGACGATGGGCCGGAAAGCGCCTTTCCACGAAGCGCTCGGCGGCCTTTGCGACATCTCTTCTGGGCGTTTTGATCTTTATCGACGACGGCTTTAACTGCCTGACCGTCGGAACCGTCATGCGCCCGATCACCGACAGGCTGCGCATCTCACGGGAAAAGCTGGCCTATATTATCGACGCCACGGCAGCTCCCGTATGCATTATCGCCCCGGTATCCAGCTGGGCGGTCGCCGTTGCGAGCGAGGTCAGCCAGACCGACGGCTTCCATATTTTCCTCTCGACAATCCCCTACAACCTGTATGCGCTCCTTACGATTGTCATGGTGCTCGTCATCAGCTTTACCGGCAGGGACTTCGGCCCCATGAAAAAGGCTGAGGAGAGAATGATGGCCGAGGGGCCGGAAAATTCGTCTGCCGGCACCGTCAAGCCGGAGGATGCGCCGAAGGGACGTGTGATCGACCTCGTGCTGCCCATCCTTGTACTGATTATCTGCGCAATTCTCGGAATGGCTTATGTCGGCGGCTTCTTTGAGGGCGTCAGCTTCTCCGAAGCAATCGGCTGCAACCCCACCGCCGGACTTTCCCTCGGCGCCTTCGCAGGACTGGTCACAGCGCTTCTTCTTTACATTCCACGGAAAATCATGACTCCCAAAGAGTTCATCGACTGCATTGTCAGCGGCATCGGAAACATCGTTCCGCCGATGCTGATCCTGATCCTCTCCTGGAGCCTCGGGGGCGTCTGCAGGCAGCTGATCGGAACCGGCATCTTCATCTCCGGCTTTGTCAGTGAATCGAACCTGCCCCTCAGCCTCCTTCCGTTTATAATCTTCGTCATCGCGGCGCTGATGAGCTTCTCGATGGGAACCTCATGGGGAACCTTCGGAATGCTGATTCCGATCGTCACGATGATCTGCGCCTCCGACGGTGCAGGGTCTCTCCTGATCCCCGCGCTCGGCGCCACCCTCGCGGGCTCCGTCTACGGCGACCACTGCTCGCCCATCTCGGATACGACCATCCTGGCGTCGACCGGCGCCGACTGCATCCATATCCGCCACGTGGAGACGCAGCTCCCCTACGCGACGCTCGTCGCCATCGTGTGCGCCATCGGCTATCTCATCTCCGGATTCATGAAGAGTCCCTGGGCCGCACTGATCGTCTGCATAGTGCTGCTGGTTCTCCTGATCCTGTTCCTTGGCAGAAGGAGCGCGCCGGCTGCGGCAGCGGGAAAATAATCCCGAATAACCTCACACAGCGAAAACCACCGCAGGACATATCTGTTGTCCGGCGGTGGTTTTCTTTATGCTCATGTCTTTTATATCCGTATGCTGCTGACAGCTGTTTTTTACCCTGAGTATTTTGCCTTGTACTGCTGTGCCAGCTCGACATAGTGGGCGGCGTTCACAAGGTTCCGGTCAAGCTCCTCCTGTGTCACCTGTCTCTTAATAACAGCCGGACTTCCCATCACAAGGGAGCCGTCCGGGATCACCTTTTTGCCGGTTACAAGCGCGCCAGCGCCGATGATGCAGTTCTTCCCGACGACCGCGTCGTTTAAGATGATTGCTCCCATGCCGACCAGCGTATTGTCCCCGACCGTGCAGCCATGGACGATTGCCCCGTGACCGATCGTCACGTTATCGCCCACATGGATCGAATGGTCAAGCTCAGCGTGGAAAACAGCATTGTCCTGTATGCTGCACCCCTTTCCGATCCGGATCGGCTTGTCGCCCCGGATCACGGCGCCGTACCAGACGCTGGAGTTTTCACCTATCTCGACATCACCCACGACGGTACTGCCGGGTGCAAGAAAAACTGAATCATGAATTTTCACTGTCGTATCCTTTCATTATATGGATTCCGGGCCCGGAAAACCGGCCCCTTTTGAGTTTGCCCGGTCCGCAAGACCGGGCCCTTTAATTTTTCAAAGTACCTTTATAAGACCTTCCTCTTTCTTTGCGAAGGGGCCGGGGATGACGTCCACGCCGCGGTGGTCGCCGCAGTAGTCCTCATCAAAGGTAATCGCCGTGCCGTCCGGATTCTCAAAGCGCTGGTCAGGCTCAAAGGCTTTGCCCAGGATGTCCGAGCTGATCAGATCACCGCAGGGGCCCTCAAGATACGGATAAAGATCCGTGTCAAGGTACCACCCGTCTTCCTTTTCAACGAGCTCGACATGTACGGAATGTGTCTCGTCCGTAAAGGCGTTCTTTTCCTTTGACCATTTCTTTGCCCCGTTAAAGTAGGCGTTTCCGTCCGCCCAGACGGGAAGCTTGTCAAAATGCGCCTCGGCAAGGCCTGCCATATTGGGGATCTCATTGTCCATATCAAAGCGGCTGATCCACTCGTCATAAGTCGGATACTCATCCCAGCAGAAGGTTCCGACTCTGCGGTTTTCAACCTCGGGCTTGCCGGTGGAATCCGATTTCACAACATAGTCCTCCGGCGAATATTTCTGGACGAAGATATTGTTGTAGAACCTGTCGTCGCCGTGAAGGATCGTCATAAAGCCCATGACCTCGGTCCGGTGCGGCATATGGTAAGGCGTGTAGCGCCAGCCGGTTCCGCCTCCGACGCAGGTAAGCGCGCCGCAGATCAGGTTGTGAACCATCGCAACGCCCTGGGTCGCAAAGCGAAGAGAAGCATCCGAGAGCAGGATGTTGTTGTCGATCAGCGTGGGGCCGTGTCCGACCTCGACGAACAGATCCTGGCACATCATGCCGCCCGGCAGCTGTTTTGCAAAGGAAGGACGCATGTTGTCGTGCAGAAGGTTCTGCGTGATGCGTGTGCCCTGTGCCTCCCAGTCTGTCCAGATGCCCATTGTGCAGTGGTGGATGTGGTTGCGGCGCATGACGACGTCGATCGCTGCGTGCATCTTGATGCCCGCGATCTCGGCTCCGCCGAGCTCCATCATGTTGTTGATATGGTGGATATGATTATCCTCGATCAGGCTGAACACACCGCCCATTCTGCCGATGATGCCGCCCTGCTCGCAGTGGTGGATATTGTTGCGGCGGATGATATGGCTTCCGACCTTCTCCTTAAGCCAGCCGTGGTACTGGCCGCGGCAGACCGCATCGCGCTCCATCTGTGTGGGAGACTTTACATGCTTGTATGTAAAGAAGTGGTCATTCTCCGGGTCGTAGTATTTACCCACGGAAATGCCTGCGCACTTGCTGCCCCAGATCTCGCAGTCCTCGATGATCCAGCCCTTGCTCCAGTGGGGTCCGATCATGCCGTCCTGGTAGGCTGCGGGCGGAGCCCAGGTCGTCGCCGCCTTGTTGATGTTAAAGCCGCTGACCGTGATGTAGCCTACGCCTGTCTTCGAGGGCATGAAGACCTCGCGGCGGACGGTGATTTCCACGTTTTCCTTACGGGGGTCCGCGCCGCCGAAATTCGCGTAGATTACGGTTTCATCCGTCTCCGGATCCTGCTCTGCGTACCATCTGCGCAGGGACTTTTCGGGACACCAGGAGTACTCGCTCTTTACGGGATTGATGCACTCCTCGAGGCTTACTGCCTCATAGAGGGCCTCGTCGTTAAGCCACACACAGCCTGTGTGCTTGTCTCTTTTTGCAAAAAACCAGTCGCCGAAAACATAGGTCGTGTACGGATTATATCCGCCGAAAATGCTGTTGCGCACACGCGTCACATAGACATTTTCATTGTACTGCTGCCAGCTGGTGACAGCCTCCGCCCCGGTAATGACGGCGCCGAGCGGCTCCGTGGAGCGGTAGGTGATCCTGTTCTCCTCCGTGCCGGCGTTTACGGGATCCACATACTCCCTGTAGAGTCCGGGTGCCACCAGAATCTCGTCTCCCGGCTGCGCAATCTTCGCCGCGCTCCCGATCTTCTTAAAGGGCGTCTTCTCAGAGCCGTCTCCGTCTCTTCCCACATTCGCGTTTACATAGATCCGCATGATAAAAATCTCCCTTCTTTACACTGCAGCTCTAATAAATATCCGGTAAATACAGCTGTCAGAATACAGCCTTTTTGGTCCGCGGCGCATCAGGCCGCTTATACTGATGATAGCATACTCCGCAGGGGGAAAAATATGGTTTTGCAAGGGAATATTGCAGGCAGGCATGGACCTCAAATATCAAAAAGTCCAATTATAAGCACTTTTTTGCTTATAATTGGACTTTTTTGTTTTCAGGCATGTCCGTCCGCGGACAGTATCCGCTTCAGAGACCCGCCTTCAGGATCTCCTCTCTGGAGGGCATGGCGTCCTGCGCGCCTTTTCTTGTGACGGAGATGGAAGCTGCCGCGTTCGCAAAGCGGACGGCCTCCGGAACAGTCTTTCCTTCCGCAAGCGCTGCCGCGAAGGCTCCGTTGAAGCAGTCCCCGGCGCCGGTCGTATCCACCGCATCCACCTTCACGGTCGGATATACCTTCTTTTCCTCCGGGGATGCAAAGAGAATTCCCTTCGCGCCGAGCGTGACAATGAGGTTTCTGACTCCTCTTGAAAGCATCCTGTCAGCTCCCTCTTCTATCACCGCCATATCCTCCGGATCGCCCTGCGTTCCGGCAAGCTTTGCAAGCTCCGTCTCGTTAGGCGTCAGATAATCCACACAGGCGAGCAGCTCGTCAGGCAGATCGTCCGGCGCCGGCGCGGGATTGAGGATAACCGTTTTGCCGAGTTCATGTGCGCGCTTTGCCGCATACAGAACCGTACCGAAGGGGATTTCCATCTGCATCAGGACAATGTCACTCTCCTTAATGAGCGCGTCCTGCTCCTCAATATATTCCCTGCTGACCTCGCCATTGGCTCCCGCCGCGACGATAATGCAGTTATTCCCGTGACTGTCGACGGAAATAAACGCCTGCCCCGTAGGAATCCCGTCCTTTACAAGGACCTGCGAGCAATTGACGCCCCCGCTCTCGAGCTTATTCCGCAGTATACTGCCGAAGTCATCACTGCCCACGCAGGCCAGCATAGCCGTATCCGCACCGGCCATGCCGGATGCCATCGCCTGATTGCCGCCCTTTCCGCCCGGGCTGTACGTCACCTGCCTTGTCGCCATCAGCGTCTCGCCCCTTTTCGGAAGCTCCTCCACGCCGACGACGATGTCCATATTTACACTGCCGATTACCAGTACCCTGCCGCTCATAATCCACCTCCATGACTCAGTCACGGAGTCTGACCCCAATGACTCAACCCCGTTGACTCACTCAATCCGGATAGTCCAGCCAGGCCCCTTTCATGGGGCTTACGGCATGGTCGGAGAACATGCGGAGCACGCCCTTCCTGTAACGGCGCGGCGCCGGCTGCCAGCGGCTGCGTCTTTCTGCCAGGATCGAATCTATCTCTTCCGCTGTCTTTCGCTCACCTTTTACGCCGATGATATTCAGCTTTCGTTCGAACACATCCAGTTCAATGAGATCGCCTTCTTCCACGAGCGCGATAGGACCGCCGTCTGCAGCTTCCGGAGAGCAGTGGCCGATCACGGGTCCTGTCGAAGCTCCCGAAAATCTCCCGTCTGTGATAAGGGCAATGGAACGCCCGAGTTCTTTGTCCGAGCTGATCGCCTCGGATGTATAGAACATCTCCGGCATGCCGCTTCCCTTCGGCCCTTCATAGCGGATGAATACGGCGTCGCCCTTTTCGACTCTGTGATGCAGTACAGCATCCAGGCATTCTTCCTCCGAATCAAAAGGACGGGCGCGGAGAACGGCTTTATACATTTCCTTCGGGCAGGCGGTATGCTTGATCACGGCGCCCTCCGGCGCCAGGTTTCCTTTCAGGACGGCAATGGAACCCTCCGTGCTGATCGCCCTGTCATACGGACGGATAATATCCTGCCTCGCAATACCGTCCGGGAAGCCCTGCCCTGCAAGAATGTCCGCATTGCGGCGGTTGAATTCCGAAAGCCATGCGGCGCATTTCTCATAAAAGCCATTCTGCTTCAGTTCGTCCAGGTTTTCGCCCAGTGTTTTTCCTGTCACGGTCATGACGTCCAGATGAAGTACATCCCTGATTTCCTCCATGATCGCCGGAACACCTCCCGCATAATAGAACACCTCGGCGGGCCATCTGCCGGCAGGACGCACATCCAGGAGATAATGGGCGCCTCTGTGAAGGCGGTCGAACGTGTCGCCGTCTATTTCAATCCCGAGTTCATGTGCGATAGCGGGAAGGTGCAGGAGTGTATTTGTCGAACCGGAAATTGCCGCATGCACCATGATGGCGTTTTCAAAGCTTCTGACTGTCAGGATGGAGGATGGTCTCATGGACTCGTCCCCTGCGATCTCGACTGCTCTTTTTCCGGCTTTATATGCGTACTCCGACAGGTCGGGACTGGTGGCGGGCATCAGTGCGGAGCCCGGAAGGGACAGGCCCAGTGCCTCTGCCATGATCTGCATTGTCGATGCCGTTCCGATGAAAGAGCAGGCGCCGCAGGATGGACATGCATTGCATTTAGCCCAGTCCAGCTTCTCTTTTCCTATCTCGCCCCGCTCATACTGGGCGCTGTACATTCCCAGCTGCTCCAGTGTGAGCATTTCGGGCCCTGCATTCATCGTCCCGCCGGCGGCAAAAACAGAAGGGATGTCAACGCGGAGCATTCCCATCAGATTGCCGGGGCAGCCCTTATCACAGCTTGCCAGGAAAACACCGGCGTCAAATGGCGTGGCACTTGCCTGGATCTCAATCATGTTCGCGATCATCTCACGGCTTGCAAGGGAATAGTTGATCCCGTCCGTGCCCTGGCTCTCACCGTCACACATATCGGTAACAAAATATCTGGCGCCGTATCCTCCGGCATCCATGACGCCCCTGCGGACATTCTCCACAAGCTTGTCCAGATGTCCGCTGCCCGGATGAGAGTCTCCGAATGTACTCTCAATAAAGACCTGCGGTTTTGCACGGTCTTCCGGCTTCCAGCCGGTTCCGATCCGCAGAGGATCTAACTCCGGGGCCAGTCTTCTCATTTTCTGACTGATCAGTTCCATATCCCTCCCTCCTGTGTGTCTGTTGTATAACAGTTCTTCTGATTCTCAGCCGGCGGATCCGGCTTCCGGCTCACGCTTTGTGCCCGCCGATCTGTGCGCTGCGCTCCCTTCCGGTCGCGCCCTCCTCGAGGCTGAGGCCCTTGATGACGGCCGTGCCGCCGTACTTTTTCTTTATGGAGAGCATGGCTTCCTGGAGGCGTTTGTCACGCTTTTCGGCCTCTTTTGACTGCTGCGCAGTCTCATGGCTGATCTCGGCGCTTCCTCCGCTGTTTTCTCCGCTTCCCAGCATGTCAAACAGGTTCATCTGTTCATAGAAACCGGCGCCCTTTTCCGCGGTGATGACCTTGTTTATGCCGACGGTGATCCTGCGCACTGTGTACCGGTCATTCACGGTCCTGTCAAAAATGCCCAGGACGGCGTCTGCAATGATCCTGTCGGAGGATGTGGGCCGGTCCAGGTTTGCCGTCCCGTGCGCATGCTTCGGGACAAGTCTTCCGTAATAGTCTGCCTTCAGATCCTCATCCTTTGCCTTCGCGCTGCTGGAAATGTCGTAGCTGACGGTAAGGGTGACCTGGCTTGTCACCATTCCCTTCTCCACAAGGCCAAGCGCGCATGCCTCGGCCATCTCCCGCACGACAATCCTTGCCTGCGCCGCCGGGTAGGGCCTTTGCAGGACCTGGCCGGAGCTGAAGGAGTTTTCCTTCGGCCTGTACGCCTTGATCATCGCCATCGTGCAGGGCTCCCACCCCCAGGCGTGGTCGATCAGGAGCTCTGCGTTTATCCCGAAGAGCCGGTAGAGCATCTCCTCGTCCTCGATGGAGCACCTTGCGATGTCGCCCATCGTAAAGATTCCCCGCTCTTCAAGCTTCCTGACATAGCCGCCGCCGACGCGCCAGAAGTCCTTAAGAGGCCGGTGCCCCCAGAGATTTTTCCGATAGGACATCTCATCCAGTTCGGCTATCCGGACACCGTCCTGATCTGCCGGAACATGCTTTGCCCAGATGTCCATGGCAACCTTTGCCAGGTACAGGTTGGTGCCGATGCCTGCCGTCGCAGTGATCCCTGTCGTCTCCATGACATCCCGTATCATCTTCACTGCCAGCTCGTGCGCCGTCATTTTGTATGCGGCCAGATAATCGGTTGCATCAATAAAGACCTCGTCGATGGAATAGACGTGAATATCCTCCGGCGCGGCGTATTTCAGGTAAATATTGTAGATCTGCGTGCTGTTTTCAATATAGAGATGCATCCTCGGGACAGCGGCGATAAAGCCGAGTTCCAGTGAGGGATCCCGTGACAGTTCCCCCTCATCGGTGGATTTCCCGGAAAAGACTCCTCCGGGCGCAAGAATTCTGCGGCGCGCATTGATCTCCCTGACCTTTTCAAGGACCTCGAACAGGCGCGCCCTCCCGGGGATGCCGTATTTTTTAAGGCTCGGGGATACGGCAAGGCAGATGGTCTTTTCCGTCCTGGACTCGTCCGCAACCACAAGGTTTGTCGTCAGCGGGTCGAGTCCGCGCTCCCTGCATTCCACGGAGGCGTAGAAGGACTTCAGGTCAATTGCGATATAGGTTTTTTGATTTCCTGTATTCATATCTTAAGGGGCAATCAACGTCGAGCGCCCTTTCCCGGAAGGCTTTTTATACTGATTCCTGTACTGCTGCAGTGTCATTCTCTGCTTTCGGGAAAGCGGATGGCAATAATGCGGTCCACCGCGATCCGCTGTTTTCCCTCAAGGACGATCTCGCGGGCGGCGTCATCAATCCGGAGAACTTCAGCGGTGATGGTCCGGTACTCTCCGCCCTCCTTCTTCTCATCCGGGACAAAAAAGGTAATCTCTGCAGTGCGCGCCCCTTCCGGCGCGCTTTTTATGCGCGCAAGGGCGCGGTCCAGCTCCTCAAGGGAGTCCTCCCCCAGAGTAATCTTCTCCTGCGTCAGCCTCGCTGTCTCTTCAATCGCATCGTCATACCCCGTAAGCGCGGCGAACGGCGCAAACTGCGCCGCCCGCTTTATGAGGTCCATCTGTGGATGTCTTAATGAAACATGATGGGGCAGGTTTATGATATCGTCATATTCTCCGCTCACCGCATCGTCCTCCTGTGCCCCGGTCTGCTGCAAAATCTTCCATTGCTTTCCCGCAATTCTCTACTCACCGCTGATCGCGCAGCCCGCAAAGGCAACGCTGGGGCAGGCGATAGTATAGTATTTCCAGTCGAGGTCGTTTCCTGCGCAGACGGCCCGCTTCATCATGTCCAGGTAGTTTCCGGCGACCGTGATCAGGGTGACGCTCCTGTCTCTCCTGCCGTCCTTTACGAGGTAGCCCGAGCACTGCAGGGAGAAATCGCCGGTCACATGGTCCAGACCCGCATGGAGTCCGGCAAGAGCGGTGATCACAATTCCGTCCCCCATCTCCCCGCACATCTCTTCGAGCGTCTTTGCGCCCGGCAGGATGCAGCAGTTCATCGGACGAACGTCGACCGCCGAGGCGCAGGAGCTCTTAAAGCCGTTCCCCGTGCTCTTTGTATTCATCCTTGCGGCGCTTCTCGAGCTGTGGAGCACTGTCGTGAAAACGCCCCTGTCCACGACGGTCTTCTTTGCCGTCGGATGACCCTCGTCGTCGTAATTCATAAGCCGCACGGTCTTATCGCAGCGCGGATCGTCGACAACGTTTATCACCTCTGAAAAAACTGCTTCCCCGACTTTTCCCGCAAGGGGCGAGATGCCCTTTCCGATTCTCTCTCCCGAGAAAATATCGCTGAATGCGGCAAAAAGGCTCGTCATCGCTTCGTTCTTGAAGATGACCCTGTACTGCCCGCTCGGGACGCTCTTTGCGCCGAGCTTTGCCAGCGTATCATCGCAGAGCTTTTTGACAAACCTGTCGGCATCAAAGCCGGCGAGATCTTCAATGACCTCCTCCAGGTAGCTGTCCTTGACCTCTCCTTCCCTGACCGCCGCGGCGCCCGCAGCGAGAACCTGCGCATAGCCGGTATCCTCCGCACGCATGCCGAGGGAGTTGGTGATCTGCCTCGAATCGGTCTGCTCCGTCCACTGCAGGAAGCTGACCTGGCGGATCGCAGGATCATAGGCAAGGATCTTCTTCTCGATCTGCGACAGGAGCTCTTTTACCTGTGCCGCATCCGGCTTGACCCACTTCCTTGAAGAGAGGGCCGGCTCCGGCGCATCTTCAAAGGGAGGGAAAATAACCGTCTCGTCGTCCGAGGTGATCGCCCCCGCCTGCTGCGCCATCGCATCAAGGACCTCTGCGACAGCTGCATCGTCGTCCTTCTCCGTGGAAAAGCCGACCATCTTTTTATTGTAAATGCCGCGCAGGGCATTCCCCGTCACGCTGCTGGTCACAAACGAATCCAGCTGTCCGTCAAACCATGAGTATGTTTTCTCCGCATGGAAGGCCTGATAGATTTCAAAGCTCTCAAACCCTTTTTCCGCCGCTGCCTTCAGCCACAGTTCCTTATTCATTCGCCGTTCCTCCCACTGTTATCGATGTGACACGGATCGCGGGCTGTCCCACGTCCGTGGGGATAGAGCCGCTCGATGACCCGCACATTCCCTGTCCGCGCTCAAGGTTGGAGCAGACCCTGTCAATGTTCATGAGGATGTCCTTCCCATTGCCGATAAGGGCAGCGCCCCGGACGGGATGGGTGATCTTTCCGTTCTCAATGAGATACCCCTCGCCGACGGCGAAGTTGAATTCCCCGGTCTGGGGATTGACACTGCCGCCGCCCATCTTTTTGGCGTAAAGGCCCTTTTCAATTCCCTCGAACATCTCCTCGAACGAGGAATTCCCGGGCAGGATAAAGGTATTGGACATCCGGGATGTCGGCTCATACTGATAGGATTCCCGCCTGCCGCTCCCCGTGGGCTCCATTCCCATCCGGCGCCCGCCCAGGCGGTCGATCATGTAGGACTTCAGGATTCCGTTTTCGATAAGGACCCTGCGCTGCTGGAAATTCCCCTCGTCGTCGATGTTTTCCGAGCCCCAGGCGTTCGGTATCGTCCCGTCGTCAACCGCGCTGACGCAGGTATTTGCGATCTGCTGGCCCAGCTTTCCCGCAAAGACACTCCGGTTTTTGGCGACGGCGGTCGCCTCGAGCGCATGCCCGCAGGCCTCATGGAAAATAACGCCGCCGAAGGCGTTGTCGATAATAACCGGCATCTTTCCCGAAGGGCAGTCCTTTGCGGAGAGGTTGACGAGGGCGACCCTTGCCGCCTCCTCGCCGATCTTTTCCGGAAGTGTCTCCTCAAAAAATTCAAGGCCCATGCCGGCGCCCGGCCTGTCCCCGCCGCTCACAAAGCTGTTCTCATCCTTTGCGAACGCCTCTGCCATCATCCTCGTCCGGACTCTGGTATCGGAGATAAGGCGGCCCTCGCTGGTCGCGATCTGAACCTCCTGATGGACGTTAAGGAGTGTTGCCTGGACCTTCACAATTCTGGGATCGACCGCCATCGCGGCGTCGGTCGCCCTGGTAAGGAGCGCTGTTTTCTCCTCAAGGGGCGCCGTGCGGAAATCGATGCGGGCCGGGTGACGGTTTTCGTACTCCACGCGGGTCAGGGAGATCTTCGTCTCACCCCGGGGCTTTTTCTCCCCTGCCGCGTCCGCGTCACTGATCGCACCCGTCAGGTCGCCGATCAGGCCCAGGATCTCGGATTCCTGCGCCGAATTCGAATAGGCATACACCGACTGCACGCCTTTGTAGAGGCGGATTCCGATTCCTGCCGTGACGGTGTCGTTAACACTTTCAACCTTGCCGCTCAGCATGGAGATTATTTCCTTCGTCTCCTCTTCCTCGTAGATTTCGGCGAAATCCGCGTCGGAATTCATGCATGCACAAAGGTACTCTTCCAGTTTTTTCAGTTCTAACATGTGTTCTTCCTTTACATTTTTTCGTTAATTCATCATATTACGGTGTGCCGCCCTGTCACTCTTCTGTGATGAACGTGCCGCAGACATCCGACATGCCTGAAATGGGGGAAATCATCCACTGCGCCTTCCTGCTGCCGCGGCTTGTCTCAACGCCGTGTGTGGGAATTCCCTCCGGCACCGTCAGAATCCAGGTGAGGGCCTGTCCTCTGGCGGGGTCATACTCGCCGATTCTTGCCTCCCTTACCCAGTCGATCTCGTCATCCCATACTTCCATCCGGTATTTGCACAGGAAAATCTTTATATCGTCCAGAAGCGGCACCGCCGCGGCAAAGTCCGCAGCGCCCTCTGTAACTGTCTCTCCCCACGGCAAGTAGCGCCTTACTTCTGCGGGAGGATTGACCATGACGTAGATGGCTGCGTCCTCCGGCGCCTCGTCCGCAAAGGCCTTCCATCTCTCGGGCGTGGGGCGGCGAAGATAGTCCGCGTAGAGGTACATCGCCCTGTCATCCTCCTCCGGCAGCTCGAATTCTTCCGAATACTGCGTCTCTTTCCCGTTCTTAAACCGTGAATATTCCACCTCGAGCATCGTACCCTTATCATTAAAGGAAAGGTCCATAATCTCACAGGTTTCGCCCGGATCGAAATCAACCGAGGCAAATACATGGCCTTTATAATTATAGACCGTATCCATAAAGGAATAGTATGCCGTTGTCACGTCATCGCCCTGCCAGGTGAGGTTCGCGCCATGAAGGACTCTCTCAAAGTTTCCGGTATCCATGTTAAACAGGAAATAGAGACTCGCGTGCGGATTGCGGTGGCAGGTAACCACGATCCAGTTTCCGACCTGCTCGCAGTCCATGATCGGGCCCGCCATGGATGGATCAAAGTCCTCCTCTCCGTAGATGTAGGCTTCCCTCGGATAGTATTCACTGCCGTTGTAAATAAGGCACTCGTCATTCCAGGACCAGTCCGGATCGAGATTCTCAAGATCATAGACTCCGTAGTAGGACTTCATGACCTGCCTGACACTGCTGATCCTCCCCATGCGGTCCGTTGTAAAGCGGCACATAATGAGCGCCCGGCTGCTGTCAAACGCCGCGGTATCAAGGACCCCGTCCAGGTCAGCTCTTCTTCTGACCGTATACGGCACTGCGGCAATACTGTTCCTGTGTAAAAACTCACCGGCCATAAAGTGACGGTTGGTAAAGTCCTCGAAGGTCATATAGGCATAGTATTTCACCTTCTGGATCAGGATTCTCCCGTCTTCATCCCTTCCCCAGGCAAAGCCGTAGAACTCCCCGTCTTCAGCGGTAGGCTCGAACAGGGCAGATGTCTCTGCATCTGAGGTGTCCAGAGAGTTTTTCCTGTGCAGGAGCCAGGAAAGCTCTGCATTGTCAAAGTCCGGGTTCTCCTCGTTTTCGTTGAAAAGAGCAGCGGCAATATAGGAAATTCCGTTCCCGTTCTCCTCCAGGTACAGAAGATCCTCTCCCGGAGCGCGGCCGATCAGGAACCGCCCCGAAGCGACGGCTCTGTCCTCCGGATATATGGTATCGCTCTTTTCCGTAAATTTCTCGGGGATATCCGTAAATGACAGGGTATACGAGTTCATTATGGGTGCGTCCCCCGTCCAGTAAGCCTCCTCTATGGAGATTTCACCCTCACAGGAGATGCCGTCGGAGAGGCGCCTGAGCTTTACGCCTCCCTTCCCGTCAAAGGTAAGTTCCGAATAGTCCTCGCCGGTAGCCTTTGCCTTCAGCCTCCAGGTTCCTTCGAGGAAGCCGAGGATTTCGTCCGTGTCTGTGAAGTCAAATTCTGTTCCGGAGGAATAGTCAGCACCACCTTTTACGGCCTGTTTTACGGGCGCGGCATTCTTCCCGGCCTTTGACGCGGACGCGGCGCGGGCTGAGATTCCGGGAATCGTCAGCAGAAACACTGCACCCGCTGCAAGAAGGGCGGCACGCACTGCCGTCCGCAGCTTCTTATTTGTTATTTTTCCCATATGAGCCACCTTTCCATTTTGTCTTTGGCCGCATCGAGCGGCGTGTCCTTAAGATCAACCTTATAGCAGCGCAGGCCTGTCAGGCGGTATCCCTGCCGCCAGCCGATATTCTCCTCCGGCGCATATACCGCGTCCGCCATCAGGAACCACACGGTGTCTCCCGCCGCCTCCGCGCACTGAAGGAACTGTGTGGTTTTATCTTCCTCCGTGATAAGAGGGCTCTCCGGTATGAGACCCAGAACCACCTGCCAGGCGCTGTACGGGCTGTCGATATAGATAAGATCCCCGGCCGATGTCTCAGAGAGCACCACCTCGCCGTCCGGGTTGCTCTTGTTAAACAGCATTTCCCCGTCCACGTTGATGAAGAAATACGGCGCGCCGTCCTCCAGGTCATGTCCTTTGGGCATGCCCTCCTGCACGGTTTCAAGAGAGTTCTCCCTGCCGGAGCGTGCCTTAAGGACCGCATAATCCGTAAACATCTGCCCGGAGCCGGAATACCAGCCGATGCCGATATACAAATCCTCACCGTCGGGACAGAGCTGCTGCACCTCCATATAGGAAGAATGGTACTCATCTGTCTCAACGGTTCCAAGCGTGATAAGCTCGTATGTCTCTGTGAGGTACTCGTAGAATACGTAAGCGCCGCGGTCAAGATCATAATCCGTCAGGATCAGGTTATTGCCTGCAAATCCGGCAAAGAGATAGTCGTGCCTTTCGCCCGCGGCAGCACTCCCCGGCCGGGTTATCTCATGCTGCCACACGGTGCCGTCCATCACATAGGTGCCGGACTCCCCGTACTCAGTGACGCACAGATACCGGTTATTCTCCGATACGGCCCTGATCTGTGCATATTCATCGTTTGTCAGGGTTTCGCGGCGGGACCCGTCCGGAAGGAAGCGGCAGATGCTCTGCATATACCCGCCCTCCTCAACCTCCTCACGGACCGTCGCATAGATCCAGCCGTTCAGATACCAGAGAGGCCCGTACCCCGCATTGTCACAGATGATGCCGCCCCTGCCGCTCTCAAGGTCGTAAAACCAGAGCTCCGATCCATCGCCGATCTGCGAATTGGTCATAAACCTGCCCCACAGGGCAGCGATTTTCTCTTCTGACGCCGCGGGATCATACCTGCGGTAAAAAACCGCATTCCCGAGGCGCAGGAACATGCCGCCGTTGTTTTCAATATCCTCCGCCGCGGCAAACTGCGGGACAATGCGGCGGGACTCCCCGCCGGAAAGCCTCACCCTCTGCACCTTCTTAAGCAGCGCGTCGGCATCGTCCGGGTCTTTTAATACGGTGAGAGGAATGTCCTTTTCGGTAATCCTCTCGAATACGACTCTCCCGTCATCCTCAGAAAGTGCCGCGTCCTCGCCGGATGCAGGCTCCGCGGATGCAGGCTCCCCGGATGCAGACTCCTCACCGTCCCACTCTTTTGCAAATCCGGCGATATCCTCTGCAAAGACAAGCGTATTCTTATCCTCCAGGGTATAGCTGTCCTCGAGGAAATACGGCTCGCCGCCCGACTGGAGCATGGCGCAGAGGACTTCGATCCGGCCGGAGGCTTTTGCCATCCTCTGAATCTTTGAACTGCCGCCCTTGGATGTGCCGAAGGATCCCCCTCCCGCACTCTCCGGCGGAGCGCTTTGGAACTTTCCTCTTGCAAAGAGCACTTCCTTTCCTGGTATCTTCTGCCAGAGGGTGATCCTGCCGCGGGAGGACGCATCGGATAAGTCCTGCCCTGCAAAATCAAGGATCAGAGGGTTTTCTGCTCCTTTCTGTCTCCAGATTCCGAAGATGTCCTCCGGAATCTCCTGCGCCTTTCCCCCGGCACTGCTTTCTCCTGCGCTCTCATCCGAAAGGTATCCGCCTGCGCTCTCATAGAAATCCTCTGCCCCTTCCTCCCGGAAAAGCTCCAGAGAGCCCTCCCCGGTATCCGGGAAGAGGGAGTCCTCCGGCGCCTGTGTGAGCAGGATTCCCGTCTTTGTCAGCGTTACGGTCCAGGGCGCGGGCGGCGCCTGATACATTCCCGCATTGGCCTGATTCGTAAAGGACTGGATGCCGACACTGACGGAATCCGCGCGCGTATCGGACAGCTCCGCGGGATTCTCCGGGATCAGCTCCATTGCATTATAGGACTGGACGCAGAAATCGCTGTCTTCATCATATTTGTAGCTGTATGTATCCCTGGCATAGAGATTTCCGTGAAAATCCGCGATTTCCAGCGTATAGTACAGCTCCCCTTCACTGTCCTTCGTCATGCAGGAATATTTTCCCTCGAGGCGGCTGGCAAGGGTGCTGCCGCCGGCTTTTGAAGCCTTCGCAGTCGCCGCCCCGGCGCTTATGGGCAAGGCGGCCGGGCAGACGGCTCCCAGCAGGATGGCCGCGATTAACAAAACCGAAAGACGTTTTCCATTTTTCCCTTTCATAGGCCGCTTTCCTCCCATAATTTTTCCCTGATGATTCCCTGAATCCCTCCTGGCTGTTTCCCGGACGGTTCCTATTACAGTGTATCATGAACAGCCCCCGAAGGCATCCGCGGAACGCTTTACCCGGCTGTAAATATGCCGGTTTCTACGCTATAATTAACTGCTATGAGAGACTTTACAATCAGAACTGAAGACGATCTTGCGGCTGCCGTGGAGGAGTTCGGGTTCCTGCCCTTTTTTGCCAATTCGCTCCCCGGCTTTTCCGTGGAGGAGCACATTCTCCCGGAACTCTGGTTTACGGACCAGACGGGTCCCTGGGAGTGGAAGGGGCCGGTGATCCGAAGGACCGGCTGCGCCTACGGGAAATTCTTTGAACACAAGGCCGCCTGGATCAGCAGGGAGTGGTTCCCCGACTTTGCCAATTTCCGCAGGGACGGCTATGATTTCGACGCCCGGTTCGACGACGAGCTGGCATCGTGGCATGACAATGAGCTGTACTGCCTTCTTGCGGACAATGCACCGATCCTCTCCGGAGACCTCAAAAAGCTCGGGAATTACAGTAAGGACGGGAAAAAGGGGTTCGATACGATCATCACAAGGCTGCAGTCCCAGTGCTACATCATCACGTCCGATTTTGTCTACCGGAAAGATAAGCTGGGACAGACCTACGGCTGGGGCGTAGCGCAGTACTCGACGCCGGAGATCATGATGGGGGACGACTTTACGTCGCGGGTCTATAAACACACTCCGCAGGAGTCCTATGAGCGCGTGTTTTCCCATTTAAAGGTGCTCCTGCCGGATGTAAATGACAGGGCAATCGAGAGATTTCTCTCGTCCGGCTCGGCTGCCGCACCTTCCAGGGACGGGAGAGAGGCGAAAAGCTGGCTGGTCCCCTCCAATCCGAAGCTCTACGATATCATTCAGGGCTTTAAGGACCACCCGGTGCATGAATGGACCCAGTCCAATCCCAACATCCGGCCGGGCGATACGGTCTATATGTATGTCGGCGTCCCCGTCGGGGCCGTGCTGTTTAAGTGCGCCGTGGAGGAGACGGGAATTCCGTGGGAGAGTGAGCGCGGCCCGAAGCTTCTGATGACCCTGCGCCTTGAAAAGACGTATCCCGAAGATAAGATGACGAGGGAGCGCATGCGCGATTTCGACGTCGTAAATGTCCGCGGTCCCCGCTTTATGCCGGAGGAGATGATCCGGGAACTGGAGAAGGAGTAATCCAATGTCTGAGCTTTTATTTGTCGGTGTTGCACTTGTCGATTCGATTATCCGGGGTTTTGATCCCGTGCCGGTCTCCGCTTCGGGATTCCGGGCTGAGTCAGGGACCTTAAGCGTCGGGGGCGAAGCCGTCAACGGCGCGATGGCAGCCGCAAAACTGGGCGTATCCACCTCCATCCTGTGTTCTCTTGGACAGGACGCCGCGGGCGACCTGATCGTCCATGCGCTTAACTCCTGCGGCGTCAGGACGGACCACATCGTACGGAGCGCGGAGCACCCGACGCCGGTCACAACCATGTTCGTCGCGGATGACGGCACCCGCAAGTCCATCACCAACGGGTCCCACCGTTACAATTTCCACCCGGAGCAGTATAAGGAGACTCTTCGCAGCGCGAAGGCGATTGTCCTCGGCTCACTCTTTCGGGCTCCCTTTGACGACCCGGAGGTGATCCGCGAGGTCGTCCGCACCGCAAAGGACGCGGGCTGCATGATCTTTGCGGACACAAAGCTCCCGAATTTCCGGAAGCTGACCCTGGACGATATCAGCGACATCCTGCCGCTGATCGACTGTATTTTCCCCAATGAGGACGAGGCAAAATACTATTCCGGAAAAGAGAATCCGGAGGAGATGGCGGATGAGTTCCTTCGCCGCGGCATCCCTGCGGTGACGGTGAAGCTCGGCGCGAAAGGATGCCTCTATAAGGACGCGCATCAGATGCTTTGCATGGACGCCTTCCCGGTGAAGGCTCTCGACGCGACCGGCGCAGGCGACAATTTCCTTGCGGGCTTTGCAGTCTCCAGGCTGGAGGGAAAAAATACAAGGGACGCTCTTTCCTTTGCGGGCGCCTGCGGCGCAATCTGCACCTCTGCGGTCGGCGCCTCCACGGGACTTAAAAACAAGGCGCAGGTGGAGGAGTTCCTTGCGCAGTTTGGGGAGTAAAGCCCGATTTATTGAGTCTGCTCAGTTACAGCATCTTTCTATCGTCAGTCCGATATTCTTAACCGTCCGATATTCCGATCAGACGGGACAGGTACAGTACAGATACATCCTTCCGGGGGGATGCTTTTTACAGGACCTCTGTCCCGTAGGTGATGCCGGCATCCTCCAGGGCCCGGATGACCTGCTGCCACACCTCGTTGTCCGCATAATCATCCCGAAGAAGCACGCCGTCCATCTCCTTCGCTTCCTTTACGATGTCCGCGGGGTCCGTGATGATACGGTCTCCGATCAGGATTTCCTTCTGCTTAATTGTAACCCGAAGGACGTTATCCTCTGCCTGCTGCGTTTCGCCGGTCTGCACGGCCTCTGATTCACCCGCGGTTTCCCCGGCTTCTTCCTCCTGCACTTCAGAATCTGATTCTGTTATCTCAATCGGTTCTTCCTCTTCGGGCTCTGCAGGCTCCTGTGCCTCTTCGGCTTCCTGCTCTTTGGCCTCCGAATCTTCGATGCCGCTCTCCTGCTGAGCCGACTGCTCCGTACCTTTCCCGGGAAGAAGTCCTCCTCCCGATCCGCCAAGGCCGATCCCTCCGAATTGCGACATAAGCCATAATGCCGCAACGACTACCGAACCGGTAAGTACAACTTTCGTTCCTCTGGAATTGCCGCTTGCCATTTTTATCTCCTCACATTTGACTGGTTAATGTCTAAAACACCGCTTCTGATTGCTGCTGAACGCTTTAATACACATATTCATACTGTCCCCGGAGGCTGTTGAGGATTGCAGTCAGGGCCTGGCTGTCTCTCCTGAGTATTCCCTCGGGATTCAGTGTCAGGACAACCGGAAGGTCGTCATTTTCGACGATAAATTCCTCGATCACCGATTTTGCGGCCGCGTACGCATCTCCCTCGGCTCCGGTTTCAAAAAGGATCGGCTCCGGCTCTTCACCGGGCGCCACGATCAGGATCTGTCTCTTCGCGGCGTCATTCTCGCTGTACGGGCAGCTGACGGAAACAATGCGCACATATTCGCCCGCGCGCTCATACTCGGAAACGCCGTGCAGGTAGGCGCTCTGCGCCGCTCTCTCGTTGAAGGTTCGTTCCCTTTCCGCGCCCAGGAGCGCCCTTGTCTCTTCCAGTTCTTTTCCGGTCTTAAACGCAGCTTCGTCTGCCAGTGCAAGGTCACTCTGCACCGCCGCCAGTTCTTCCTCTGCGGCCGCCAGTTCTTCCTTAACGGCTGCCAGCCTTTCTTCCGATGCCGTCAGTTCCTCCTGCATCTGTGCGGTTTTCTCATCCGCTTCCTCCCGCACCTTTCCCGCGAGGCGCACATTCGCGATGATCACAATAAACAGGAAGATAAATATGATGTCCAGAAGCGGCGTCAGCTCGACCGGCGCGTTCGGCACGCTCGATGAGCCGGGGTTTCTTCTTGAATGCCTCATATCCTGTTCTCTCCCTTACCTCGCAAAATCGTCGAGATTGCGGTAGCTTCTGCCCGGTGTCTGCTGTGCCTGCGGTGTTCGCTGTGTCTGCTGCGCCTGTGGTGTTCGCTGTGCCTGCTGCGCTGTCTTTGTTTTCTGCGTACGTTCCGCCTCCACTGCTACCTTGAGCTCGTTTGCAAGCCGCTCGTTTGTGATCTGCGTATCAATCCGGTTAAAGTGTCCTTCAATCAGGTTGACCCTGTTGCCGAGTGCCGCCGAGTCAATAAACTTCAGGACAATGGACGCTATAAGGCCGGCCAGCGTGGTCCAGAGCGCAGTGCCGAGACCTGTGACCATTGTGTCGATGTCCCCTGTCCTGTTGCCGAGGATAAGGCCGGCAACGGTACCCAGAATTCCAAGGAGAGGGAATATGGACACCATCTGGGAGCAGGATACGTACTTTGCATACTGTTCGTTGAACAGATCCCTGTTTTCCTCCAGGTTTTCAATGCTGTACCCTTCTGAATACCAGCCCCTGTCATAGGATTTCACCTCCCGGTCAAATCCCTCCGATGCGGCAACCTGCTGCCCTGTCGGCACGGACATGGGTCTTCCTTTTTTTGTGAGATTGCGGTCAATCTCCGAAAGTATCTTCGCTATCCGCACCATCCAGACGCCTACCAGAACAGCAAATGCCAGAATCAGTCCGCAGGCAATATAAGTCCCAACCATTGGTATACCCCCGAAACGTGAGATTAAGGATAAAACCGGATTCTGAGTCCGGGCGTGCCGGCTGCTGCGTCGCGGCACATTTTCTGAAACTTTTCGACATAGCTGTCCATGCGGCCGTGGATCTTCGAAGCATTATAGAAAATGATATCCCAGTCGGCGCCGAATTCCGTCAGCACGTCATAATAGGAATCGAGAGCGCTCCCGCAGTAATCCGGGAGGGGAAGCTTTGCCGTGAGATAGTCGCGCAGCTCCTGTTTGGAATCCAGTCCCGTCAAATCAATATAAAAAACTTTCATGTTAATACCACCCAATCCTGTTATTTTGAACCATAGACCTTCTTCTTCGTAGCCGGACCGTCCTTTGTGTACAGCAGCGTAAAGGTCTCGTAATGATCATCCGTGTAGTAGATGTCTCCCTTGTCGGAATAGATGATCCGCTTGGCACCCCTCTTTGACTTACCGAGTGTATCTATATCGCACTCCCTGTAATTGCCGTCCGGAAGGATATCATCATAATTCCCGAAATAATCCCCGCCGATGCATTTGCCGGGCGCGTAGGGCTCAAGGTCGCCGCCGGGCCAGCCGAGCTGCCTTGCCTTGTTCTTGGTAATAAAATTGCCCGGGAGCTTTCGATAAATATGAATGTACAGGGCAACGTCGTCCTTCGAGGTATAGGTGCCCTTCTCATCCAGCTTCTTTGTTTCCTTCGAAGAGGCGGCTGCAGTGCCTGTGTTCTGCGAGTTCTTTACGCCCTGCTGCTGGTTTGCGTTTTGTGACTGATTTCCGCTTTGAGACTTGTTCCCGCTCTGTGACTGACCGCCGCTCTGCGACTGTGTCTGCTGCGTCTGCGTACTCTGCTGCGTCTGATTGTTCTGCTGGTTCTTTTTCTTCTTCTTTTTCGCAAGATACGTCGAAGAGACGATCTCTATGCTGCCCGATGAAGCGGCAAGGACCGGTTCCCCGAAGGCCTTTGCGGCAGTTCCCGCGAAGCTCTTTGCCGCTCCTGAAGCGCAGCCGGCCGTCACGGCCAGAACCAGAAGGAGCGTCATGAGTATAAATAAAAGTTTTCCGGTTATTTTTCTTTTCATATCACAATTACCTGCACGGTATCCTGACCGTTTAGTGTTTTGCTTATGATCCGCAGATCCTTTCCGCAGATCCTCTCCCCGGGTGCCAGCACGGGAATGCCCGGCGGATACGGGGTTATGTACTGGGCGCAGACCCTGCCCTCGGCCTCACGGACCGGCACCGGGATCTTCTCCATCTCTGCCGCTTCTCCGATGGAAAAAACGGTCTGCACCTCTTCCGATCCCGCGGGCAGGAATTCCTCTGAATTCTCTTCCTCTTTTTCATCCGGAGAGTTCTTACTCCGGAGCGCCATTCGGGAGGTCATCCCGTCGATGGCGTGCAGCGCTTCCTTCAGGCGAAGGAAGTTCTCCTCCGTGTCCATGCAGCCTGTCATGACCAGTACGTTCCAGCCCGAGGCCATCTCGGTTTCGATCCGGAAGTCCTTCCGCAGAAGCCCCGCAAGCTGCTTAGCGGGAAGCGGGCTCCGGATAAGGATCTTTCCAGGATCTGCGTCAAAGCACTGCCTGCTGCCGGAAGCGCCGATGCCGGAAGCGTCATCGGACACTTCTCTGTCAAAGATCCTGATGTTTTTCAGGTTCTTTGTGCTTTCACGAAAATCCTCGAGGAGCTCCAGCCACCTTGTAAAGAGCTCCTCCCCGTTCTTCTCAAAAAACCTTGTGCAGGTGTCAAGAGACGCCATCAGGGGATAGGACGGCGAGCTGGTCTCAAAGACGGAGAGATTCCTTTCAATCTCTTCCTCATTTGCAAACCGCGAGGGCTGCCCTCCGGGATCCCTTCCGATATGCAGGAAGGCGGTCTGTGTCAGCGCGGGAAGCGTTTTGTGCGCGCTCTGTACAACAAGGTCCGCTCCGAGGTGAATACAGCTGTCCGGAAAGCTGCGGCCGATTTTTTTAAAGAGCCCGAAGTGCGCGCCGTGCGCCTCGTCCACAAAAAGGGCGGCGCCGTGCGCATGGCAGATTTCGGCGATCCTTCTGCAGTCGCTGACAATCCCCTCATAGGTCGGCGAGGTTATGATCACCGCGCGCGATGCCGGATGCTCTGTCAGCATCCTCTCAACCGACTGCGGATCGATGCTGCCCGGAATCCGGAAATCCTCCAGCACCGGCGGAAAGATCCAGTGTACCTTGAGGTGCCCGAGCTCAATCGCGTGGTAAACCGACATATGGCAGTTTCTGGCCGCGATCACTTCACTTCCAAAAGGAGCGAGCGAGCGGATACCCGAAAGGATTCCCGCAGTGGAGCCTCCGACCAGGTACCAGGTCTTTGCGCTCCCGCACAGGGCGGAGGCCCTGTCCATCGCTTCCTTCAGCATACCGTGCGCGTCATGGAGATTGTCCGTATCCTCCACTTCCGTGACGTCAATATCATATGGCAGACTGCTCCCCGGCACCTGCATTCTCTTGTGGCCCGGCATATGCATCGGCAGAATATCGCTCCTGCCATAACGGGCGAGCTTATCTTCCAGTGAGCCCGCATACCAGGCTGATTTATCTGAATCCGTCATTCTTTGAAATTATCTGTCCCGGGCGGTATCTCTTCTGTCCGGGTAAAATACCGAAATCGCCCACCTTATCGCTGCCGGTTCTTGTCCGGGCAATAAGGTGGGCGTGTAATTCTTCTGGGCCGGTGCGTATCCGGAAGGATTGTCACACCTTCGCGGCTTCCTTCCCTCAGCCGCCGGTCATGCGGCACTGCCGGATCTTATTTAAGCTCAGATGTGCAGTGAGGGCACCTTGTAGCGTCGATCGCGATCTCACTCTTGCAGTAAGGGCACATCTTGGTGGTCGGAGCTGCGGGAGCCTCCTCGGGCTTCTTTGCCAGCTTGTCTTTCGCGCCGTTGATCGCCTTGATTACGCTGAACAGCACGAACGCCATGATCAGGAAATTAATGATCGCGGTAATGAACTTGCCGATGCCGATGGGAGAACCGTTGATTGTCAGCGCGATATCCGAGAAATCCATGCCGCCGAAGATACCCAGAATCGGGCTGATGATATCTCCGACAAGGGAGTCGACGATCGCCTTGAAGGCTCCGCCGACGATAACGCCGACTGCCATATCCATAACATTGCCCTGTGCTATGAACTTCTTGAATTCATCCAGAAAACTTTTCATGTATCTATCCCTCCTGCATATTATTCCGCCGCAGCGCATAAATTTACACTGCGGCCGGGTTTATTTAATCATCATTAATTTTACCACCTGAAACAGCCGGTGTCTTGATGATCTTTTGAAAATAGTCGCCTCTTTCTTCAAAGTTTTTAAAATATCCGTAGGAGGCCGCTGCCGGCGACATCACGCAGGCGCCTCCTTCGGGGGTAATCTGCGCCGCAAGACGGACTGCCGCGTCGAGATCTTCGACGTAGGTTATATTTTTACAGTCCTTCACCATCCCGAGGATCCGTTTTCCCGACGCGTAGGCGAGAATAAAGTGGATGTCCTGTCTTTTCTTTATGAAGTCGGCGAGGATATCGTAGTCGATATTCCGGTCCATTCCCCCGACAATCATGGTCTTTGTGTTCCGGACGCTTAGGGCCGCGCTGATCGTTGCCTCGGGGATCGTGGAAATAGAATCGTCATAGTACATCACGCCGTCTATGGTATCGACATACTGCAGGCGGTGCGCAAGGCCGCGGAAGGAACTAAGCGCCTGCCTTACCTGCGCGGGTTCGCACCCGAACTGCTCTGTGGCGATCCTGCAGACAAACTCGGCGTTCAGCTGGTTATGGTCGCCCGGGATCAGCAGGTTAAAGCCCCGCACCTCTCCTCTTTTTACAAGGTGTCTTTCTGCCTTTGTCTCAAATGCGGGAATCTCCTCCCCGTAGTACAGGATGTCCGAAGGGGCCTGGTTTCTCGTGATGCCCTTTTTGGCCTCAAAATAGCGCTGCCTTGTGATGTACCTGTCGAGATGGTCCTCGTACAGGTTCAGGAAAACCGCGATGTGCGGCGAAACCGTAAGGCGCTGGCACTGGTGGCAGGAAAGCTCGAATACCGCGATGGTATCCGGCTCCATCTGCGCGATGTAGTCAAAACACGGCTTTCCGATGTTTCCCATAAGGAAGGTCTTTTTCCCGGCCGCCTTGAGCACCTCGTACAGCATGGAGGAGGTTGTGCTCTTGCCCTTCGTGCCCGTGATGCCGACGGTCTGCTGTCCGAATTCCTCCATGAACATCTGCGTCTGCGAGGTGAAACGCCGGTCCGGCTCCTCGAAGGCAATCCCGGGGCTCACGAAAATGACGTCGTATTCCTCATCCCTGACGCCGCTCCGGGGGCCCTCAAAGACATCGACACAGGCCGGCTCACAGAATTCCCTGATGAAGGCTTCGGTCGACTTTCCCTCGCGGCCGTACCCCCAGATGAGGATCCTCTTGTTTTTTAACTTCTCTGCTGTCTTTACTGCTCTGTTTTCCATTAAATGCTCCATATATTCGTCCGGGCAAATACTCTTGATAAACCCTTCTTGGTAAACCCGGTCCCTTAGGGATATACTTATAACTGTTTCCACCATTTTACCAAAGGAGTTTATCATGAACAATCAAACGATTTTTCCGTCGCTGATTCACGGCGGCGATTATAATCCGGACCAGTGGCTGGACCGGCCGGACATTCTGGAAGCGGATATCCGGATGATGAAAAAGGCAAAGATCAACTGTGTCAGCCTGGCAATCTTCGCCTGGTCCACACTCGAGCCGGAAGAAGGAAAATTCAACCTTCAGTGGCTTCACGACGTTGTTGACAGGCTTTATGAAAACGGAATCTATGTCATCATGGCGACACCCTCGGGCGCGCGGCCCCGGTGGCTTGCACAAAAATATCCCGAGGTTCTTCGCGTAAACGCAAGGCGTGAGCGCATGCTCTTCGGCGAGAGGCACAATCACTGCTATACTTCCCCGGCATACAGAAAGAAAGTGCAGATTATCGACAGGAAGCTTGCGGAGGAATTCGCCTCCCATCCCGCCGTGATCCTTTGGCATATCTCCAATGAGTTCGGGGGCGACTGCCACTGTCCGCTCTGCCAGGAGGCCTTCCGCTCATGGCTTAAGGACCGGTACGGCAGCATTGATAAGCTCAATCACGCCTGGTGGACCGCCTTCTGGAGCCACACGTACAATGATTTTTCCCAGATCGAGAGCCCTTCTCCTCTGGGCGACTCCTCCCTGCACGGACTTTCTCTCGACTGGATGCGCTTTGTTACAGCTCAGACGGCGGACTTTATCCGTGTTGAAAAGCAGGCTCTCAAAGACGGCGGGGCGCTCCAGCCGGTCACGACAAACCTTATGAGGGACTTTACAGGACTTGACTACAGTGTTATCTCAAAAGAAATCGACATTGTATCCTGGGACAATTATCCCTTCTGGCACACAGGATCCGATATCGAAATCGCCTATGAGACGGCGCTGCAGCACGACCTGATGCGCAGCTACAGGCAAAAGCCCTTCCTTATGATGGAATCCAGCCCTTCGTCCATGAACTGGCCGCCGCTGAGCAGGCTCCGCAGGCCCGGCACGGTTCCGCTGACCTCCATGCAGGCCATAGCGCACGGATCCGACAGTGTCCAGTATTTCCAGATCCGGCAGAGCCGTGGTTCCTCCGAAAAGTTCCACGGTGCTGTGATCGATCATTACGGAGGTGAGGATACAAGGGTCTTTGCCGAAATCTGCAGGACCGGCGAGGATCTCGCATCCCTCTCCTGCCTTGTGGGAACGAGGGTGGACGCGAAGGCTGCCGTCATTACGGACATGGAGAGCCGCTGGGCGATGGAAGCCGCTGCCGGCCCCCGGAACATGGGGCTCCATTATTATGAGGCTGTTCAGAAATCCTACCGCGCCCTTCGGGAAGCCGGGCTCAACGTGGATGTCATAGACAGCAGCGCGCCGCTTGATTCGTACAAAATCGTCGCAGCTCCCATGCTGTATATGTACAAGGAGGGCGTTCCGGATCGCCTTCGCAGCTTCGTCAGGCAGGGCGGCATCCTGATCCAGACCTACTGGAGCGGCGTTGTGGATGAGAGCGACCTGTGCTTCGAAGGCGCGACTCCGCACGACCTGACCGATGTCCTCGGACTTCGCTTTGAAGAAATCGATGCGCTCCCGGACGGTGTGACAAACCGCTTTGTCCGGATAAAAGACGCCGGAATCTGCAGTGACACTGTCAGTGATAATTCCGGTGAAAACAGCTGCGAAAACGCCGAAGGCGGGCTCACTCTCCCGGAATCCTGCGCCTGCGAATATCTCTGTGAGCTCGTAAAGCCGGAAGGCGCAAAGGTGCTTATGGTCTACGGTGACGATTTCTACGCGGGACACCCCGCCCTTACCGTAAACCGCTTCGGGGAGGGCGCAGCATACTACGTAGCTGCGGACGCGGAGCAGGCCTTCTACACCTGCCTTTACAGGGAAATTGCGCGCAAGGCGGGCCTTTCACCCCTCCTTGAGGATCTCCCGGACAATACCTGCGCGGCGTCCCGCACGGACGGTCAGTATGAGTATGTATTCGCAGGGCACTATGCCCCGGACTGCGTACAGATAAAAGTCCCGCAGGGAGCCGAAGTCCTCTGCGGGAATAAGGATGGTATTCTGGATGGATATTCCTATATCATTCTTCGACGGATTTCATCGTGAGGGAAATCCTGTTTTTCTTTTCCTCAACGCCGAGGACCTTTACCCTGACGATGTCGCCGACCTTCACGACATCCAGCGGATGCTTTACATAGCGGTCGGCAAGCTGGGAAATATGGACCAGGCCGTCCTGATGGACGCCGATATCCACAAACGCTCCGAAATCGACGATATTGCGCACGGTTCCGGTCAGCACCATTCCCGGCTTTAAGTCTTTGATATCCATAACGTCGCTTCGAAGAACCGGCGCCTGCACCTCTTCACGGGGGTCGCGGCCCGGTTTTTCCAGTTCTTTCAGTACATCCTGGAGCGTAAATTCACCGAGCCCCGTCGTATCCGAGAGCTTTTTGAGGTCTGCGGCCTTTGCCTTTCTTCCGATCTCCGCCGTCTTTCCTCCGGTGATGTCCGCCTTCGTAAAGCCAAGGCTCTCAAGGAGCTTATACGCCGCCTCGTAGCTCTCGGGATGGACGCCCGTCATATCCAGGGGCTCCTTCCCACCCCGGATCCTCAAAAAGCCCGCGCACTGCTCAAAGGCCTTCGCGCCGAGCTTCGGGACCTTCATAAGCTCTTTTCTTGACTTAAAGGAGCCGTTCTGCTCGCGGTAATCCACGATGTTCTTCGCGACGGTCTTGTTGACGCCGGAGATATAGGACAGGAGCGCCGCGGACGCGGTATTCACATCCACCCCGACGTTGTTGACGCAGTCCTCGACAACGCCGGTCAGTGTATCTCCCAGCTTTGTCTGGTTCATGTCATGCTGGTACTGGCCGACGCCGATCGACTTCGGATCGATCTTTACAAGCTCCGCCAGAGGATCCTGGAGGCGCCTTGCGATGGACGCGGCGCTCGTCTGTCCGACGTCAAAGTTCGGCAACTCCTCTGTCGCGAGCTTGCTCGCGGAATATACGCTGGCTCCCGCCTCGTTGA
>ODAI013584215.1_pt1 | contig 31345 bp, 26 predicted proteins | sample 1539321 | NCBI WGS metagenome assembly ODAI01 (sample SAMN02144231, study PRJEB22623) | gut metagenome | biome: sheep rumen | host: Ovis aries | place: New Zealand
ATAGATTGGCCGTATTCATTATTCATGGGCTGACCGTAGCCGTTATTTACAGGCTGCCCGAACTGATTATTCATGTACTGCTGCATAGGCTGTCCGTATTGATTCATAGCAGGCTGCTGGTAATTCTGGCCGAAAGGCTGCTGAACAGATTTGTTGTCCATGCCCCAGTAATTCTGCTCGAAATAGCTGTTACTGTTATAGTCCTGTCCGGCTGAAGCTCCTGCCATATTATCAGGTTGAATTTTGTCTAACTGTATAGTCTGAGCAGCATCATATTGTTGCTGGTTGTATGTGATTGGTTGTCCTGTTATCGGATCAAATTGTCTTTCACTCATTTCGGAATGTCCTCCACATCCATTAATCATTATATTTATTTTATTGTATAATTAACATTTTGTAAATATAAATTAACAAAAAATAAATATTTTGATTAGAAAAAAACGTAAAAAAATATGATAATATATTAATAAGGTTTTTTATGGGAACTTTTTTTGAAAGTAGGAGGTACGTATTATGATGATCTCGGCTGAAGGTTATAAGTCTATGCATGAATCCGATTCGATAGACGAGCTTATAGCAGAACGTAAGCAACTTGTCGGGGAATTGGAACAGCTGGAAAAGATAGTACGTGAGAATAATAAAGATGACGATTCTTGGAATGAGAGTCCCGGCCCCGATGTTAGGTATCAGATGACACTTACTTATCTTATTCAGATCTGTGAGCTTTTATGGGCTCGTTTCAGCTCCGAAATGGAATGGGATAAATAGGCTGAAAAAAGGATAGACTATAACGGAATGTAATGATATAATTAACATGTTCACATGTATGTTTACTGAATGTGGACAAACGTGCAATTTGAAATAGTTATAAGAGGTGGTATTTATCAAAATATATTTTGTTGATAGATACCGCTTTTTTATACGAGAGATAACACTTTTAAACTGGAAGGAGACTTTAAAATGGATGCACAGAACTTTTTGACGATGAGTATGGACGAACTTGCAAATGAGATTTCTGAAACAAAGAAGAAATTATCAGCCCTTGAGCAGCTTATGAAGATCCGCCAGCAGCTGGGTGAGAGAACAACCAGACAGATTGAAGCCAAAAAGAAAGCTGAAAAGAGAGCTGCATTAAAGAATAAAACAACAAGCTCTACGTTGTCTGCATCAGAAACGATTGCCGAATCACAGTACGGTCAGGATTTTTTTAGCGAACGGGAAGACTATTAAAAACGCATGAATAGAGGAATTGTTTGGCAATTATAATAAGAGTATAAACAATTTCTTAATTATCGGGATAACGCATACGCGTTTATTTTAATTGCGCTATAATTGCTTATATGATGAAATGTATTTTCTTTTTGGAGGAAAGGAGTGCATGTAAGTGAATAATAGCGCAGAGAACAAAACAGAAGGAATTAGTTTTTTCAAAAAAATCGGTTTTCAGAATTTAGCTGTAAATTTAGTTATGCTTTTGATGTTCGTGATCGCGATAATTATCATGGACAGCAATATGAAGAACATTATCAGCATTTCCGTTGAGGCGAGTAATGATGATATCCAGCTTTTGAGTAAAGAAGCCAGACTCAGAGAAAATCTTATAACCATTGACGGAAATCTTTCAGCCTTACTTGGCGCTGTATCGATGGGAACTAACGATCCCGCGAATTATGAAGTGTATTTTACAAATATTGATGCGGTAGAAAAAGAGATGCCGGATCTTCTTGCATATTTGCAGGGAAGCATTTTGGTTACCCGGGCAGAAAACGGTGTTGCTCAGATGGATGAGATCAAGAAGACTACGGATGCTTTTTTGGCCATTACCGATGATATGGTTGTTGCGCTTCGTGCTGCGGATGCCGCAAAAGCGATGGATATATATATAAACCAGTATATAGATGCTCAGGCGGCTGTTTATGCAGCTTATGATGCAGCAGAAGCTTCAATCGCGGTGCTTGGAGACGAACTTAAAGAATATCTTGACATGATGTATGGCAAGACGGTTGTAAAGACTGTAGCGCTGGTGGTTATATTTGTGATCATAATTGTTATCAGTCTTGTTCTTAACGAAACAAGAATAAGTAAGAAGATAACAAGTATTGTTTCTGAACTTCAGAAAATCATCAGGGGAATCAATAATAATGAAGGTGACCTTACCGCCAGAATCGAAACACGAACAAGTACGGAGCTCACTTTTATAGTTGGCGGTATCAATAACTTTATTGAGACATTGCAGGGAATAATAAAAGAAGTTAAGGACGGCTCTGTTGTTCTTAATACATCCGCCGATTCTATGACTGATAAGATTGAAAAAGCAAGCGATAATATCACCAATACATCGGCTGCTCTTGAAGAGCTGTCCGCAAGTATGGATACCGTATCGACGACTGCGGACCAGATTTCCGGAAGACTCGATGAAGTTAAGGAAGCAACTTCCGAGATCAGACAGGAAGCTGCAAACGGAGCGGAGACCGCCGAGAATATCAAGAAAGAAGCTGACGAGATCAAGAACGAAGCTCTTAAGAAGAAAGAGAATACCGGCGTGAAGGTTGAAGAACTCAGCGCGGTTCTTGAAAAATCAGTTAAAGACAGTGAGAAGGTTGCACAGATCAATGAGCTTACCAAGGTTATCCTTGATATTGCGTCACAGACAAACCTTCTTGCTCTTAATGCATCGATTGAGGCTGCAAGAGCGGGTGAAGCCGGCAAAGGTTTTGCGGTTGTTGCCGAAGAAATCAGTGCACTTGCCGACAACAGTAGACAGACAGCAGGAAACATCCAGACGATCAGTAATGAAGTTACTGAGGCGGTTAATACGCTTTCAACCAATGCCATGGATGTTATAGAGTTTATAAATAATGACGTATTGAATGACTATGATACATTTGTTGAGACCAGCGACAAGTATGAGAATACAGCGGTAGTCATGGATGATATCCTTGATAAATTCAACAGAAAAGCCGATAACCTTAACACTATCATGGATAAGATGGCTGACTCGGTTGAATCCATTACTGAGTCTGTAAAAGAGAGTACTCAGGCAATCAACCTTTCGGCAGCCAATTCTTCCGAGATTGTCGGACAGATTCAGGGTATCAGCGAAGCAATGGGAGAGAACAACAAGGTTACAGACCAGCTAAGCAACAGCACAAAGAGATTTGCAAATCTCTGATTTGGGGACGGGGGATCACCACCTTTTGTACATGAAAGGAGAGCCGCTCAATGAAAAAGCTGAACAGCCTTAGGGTTAAGCTGACTGCATTCTTTCTGATACCTGTCACCTTTATAATTATTGTCGGGTATACCGCTTACTCTATAGCATCAAGTGGAACACAGGAAACTTATGAAAGTAACGCCGTGACTGCGTTGCAGCAGATGGCAAATTACTATGAGCTTACCTTTTCGGTTGTTGAGGGTAAGACAGAGCAGCTCTCCGGTCTTTCTGAACTCAAAAACTATTATGGCGGGGCATATACGGATACCGAGGAGTCGAGGAATGCTCTTTCCGAGATATACCGAAGTGCAAGGAACCTTGCCCAGTCGGACAATATAGTCGGAGATATGTCTATCTTGGCCTATAAACAGACATCGTTTTCTGTGGCAAATGGAAACTATCTGATGTTTAATTATGGCGGATCATCGGCAGCAGCTGAATTTGATAAGACAGGTGATTCTTCTTTATTATCTGCAAGTCCCAATGCAGGTGCATGGATGGGAACGAGAGTATTCATCGATTCCTATCAGGGCGCCAATGCCATTGAGGGCACTCCTTATTGTGCGGTCTATGTAGAGCCATTTTATGATTCACTCGGTGAAAAACTCGGTTATATTTCCACAGATATAAGACTTGATACATCTCTTGTTGCGCTTGAAAGGATCAACCTCGGCGAAGGAAGCACATTTGCTTTTATAACTTCCGACGGCGTTGAGACCAACATGGACGGCAAGAGTAACGCAAACGAAACAATCTTTGCCAATACAACATTCTTTGAAGATATTAAAGCATCTTCCGAGTCATCGGGAGTTGAGTGGATGAAAGATGCCACGGACAAAAAAGTATATCTATATGTCTATGCAAAAGTAGGAGAGTCCGGAGCGGTTATTTGCGGCCGTATTCCCGAGACTGTGATAAGCGGAAGCGTAAATAACATAAGAGTTGCATCCGTTATCGCAGTTATCCTTGCAACTGTTGTTTCTTCGATAGTCGGAATTATCGTATCGAACAGCATCGGAAGCACGGTTAAGGGAATATCGGATGGATTCGAACAGGCAGCACAGGGTGATCTTACAATTTCAATTACTTCAAAGCGCCGTGATGAGTTTGGTGCACTTTCAGGTTCAGCAAGCAAAATGATAGAAAATACCAAGCGACTTCTTCTTAAGATATCAGCGACCGCCGATTCCCTTAAGAAGTCCTCGGATGATATCGGAGGAGCATCAGAGTCGCTTGTTACCGCGTCCGAAAATATTACGTCATCTGTCGATGAAATCAGGCTTGGTCTTGATCAGCAGGCACATGATGCGCAAGGATGTCTTGATGAAGCCGACGTACTGACAGATAAGATTGAAGTCGTAAGAAAGAATGTACAAGCAATCGGAGACATGGCATCAGATGCTGATGAATCTGTTAAGAATGGTATTGAAGCGGTAGAAAACCTTAAGACAAAGGCGAATGAGACCAGCGAAGTTACCAATGGCGTTATAGAGGATATCGAAGCTCTCGCAAAAGAAACATCATCTATCGGAAATATCATTGCTACGATCGATGAGATTGCAAGAAGAACAAATCTCCTTTCTCTTAACGCATCAATTGAGGCTGCAAGAGCGGGAGCTGCGGGAAAAGGTTTCTCCGTAGTTGCGGAGGAAATCAGAATGCTTGCCGAGCAGAGTGCTGTTTCTGCGGGTGAGATTGGAAATATCATCACAACGGTTACGGCAAAGACCGAGCAGACGGCGACCGCAGCCAAGCATGCGGAAGAAATCGTAAAACAGCAGGAAGAAGCGGTAGAAGCAACGCTTTCGGAATTCAATGTAATAAATGAAAACTTCAAGACGATTGCGGATCATCTTAAAGAGATCGGACTTCAGGTGGCCGATATGGAAAAGGCGAAAGTCAATACACTTTCTGCTATTGACGGTATCTCGGCAGTTTCGGAAGAAGCGGCTGCTTCGTCTTCGGAAGTTGGAAATACGGCTCTTGATGCACAGAATGCTGCAAAGAATCTGAATGATGTCATCAAGGATCTTAGAGGCGCAGCTGATTCACTGACAACAGAGCTCACGGGATTCAAGTTATGATGACCGGCGGACAATGATCAATAAGGAGGATTACACGCATGAATAGAAAACATATTGCGCTGTCTCTTACGGTGGTTATAGTCTTGACGGTATCAGGATGCGGCAGCAGAAGTGTAAAATTAAATCAAAGAACAGAGTCTTTTACCGATACATCGTATGAGCAACCGGCTTCTGAGGAAGCTGCAACGTCGCAGGCAGTATCTGAAGTAAACAGAGGTAGCCTAAACTATTCGGAAGCACCTGAACTGTCAGCAAAGGTAGGTGACGGAAGCCTTCCTGCTGTTGATAGTAGGCTCCCTATTAAAGAAGATGTCTTCATCGCACAGACGGATGCAACAGGAAATGCCCTTGAGATTGGCGAGTACTGCGGAAATTGTAATATGCAGGGACTTTCCGGTTCATGGGGTATAGCAAGACCTGTGCTTGAGAGTATTATCAGGTACAACTGCGACGGTAGCTACGTTCCGAACGTAATTAAGAGCTATGAAGCAAATGAAGATTATACAGAATGGACGTTCAAATTAAGACAAGGAATGAAGTGGTCCGACGGCGATGATTTCAACGCGGACGACATTACATTCTGGTACTACATGGTTCATATCAACAATTATGATACAAAGGCAAGCTGGGAAGCACTCAAGGACAATGAGACGGGCGAATTCGCCGTGCTTAAAAAAGTTGACGATTATACCGTGACCTGGAAATTTGATACGCCCAAGTATCCCGGTGCTTTTATCGAGAACGGTGATCTTAAGTGGTGCTGGGCGCCTTCACATTACCTGATAGATCTTATCCCTGCGTCGCTATACGTAGAGAATGAATATTGGGAAAATACGGGGCTTTCCGACGGACAGGTATTGGCTAACGCCGCAGCTAAGGGAATGTCCTTTGAGTCTGTAGCCGATCTTGGAAAAAATGCCTGCTATTATTTTTGGAACGTTTCGGGAATTCCTACAGTAAACTCCTTTGTTTTGAGTACAGAGGAAGGGCACAACTCAAAAAGCTCGGAAATATGCATACTTGAAAGAAATCCGTATTACTGGAAAGTTGATGCGGAGGGCAAACAGCTTCCGTATTTTGACAATATCTATATGTTCAATGAACTCGAAGATAAAACGGCGGCTTTTGCGAACGGCGAGCTTGATTATATGGATGTAGGAATGGAGCAGATAGGTTCAATGCTTTCGGAGCTTGGAGATGCAGCTGTACTTAAGACGGTGCTTGGCTCGAGCTGGGGAGCAGATCAGCTGACATTTAACTATACATGTAAAGACAAGAACTATGCAGATCTTTTTGCAAATCCCGATTTCCGTCAGGCGGTTTCCATGTGCGTTGACCGTCAGGAAATATCGCTTCGTATCTCGGAAGGATTCATGAGACCGGGACAGTGTGCTCCGTCAACTGGAAGCATGGGATATGACGAAGAGTGGTCCAAGAAGTGGACGGATTATGATTTTGCTTCGGCACAGAAACTCCTAGAGGGCTGCGGACTTAAGCTTGGAGGCGACGGATATTATCACTTTGCGGACGGTTCGGACCTTTCGATTGATTTTGTATCTCTTGAAGGAAATGCAGATACCATCTACAGCGCATTAAAGAGATATTTTGAATCCGCACATCTTAAGACAACTCTTACGGATTATGATGCGGAAACTTATGATCAGCTCATTGACGATAACGACTGGATCGCCTCGATGTGTCCTCATATGGATGCCGGCGGACTTTCGCTCAGTGAGAGAGCGGCTGCTTTTGTACCGATAGCACAGGCTGCCGAGTGGTATGGAGAGTACGGAACGTATTATACCGATCACTCCTTGGGAGTTGCGCCTTCGGGAGATATGGAAAAGCTCGTCGAATACTATGAGCAGTGGATCAACACGGCGGACAGCGCCAAGAGAGATGAGATAGCATCTAGCATCTATGAACTTCACAAGAATAACCTCTGGTCCATAGCTTATGTAGAAGGCGCCAATTCCTACTGCCTCATAAATCCGAAGTTCCACAACTTCGCAAATAAGCTTGTAAGCAATGACCTGTATCAGTACATGAATATTTACCATTTTGAGACTTTATTCAAAAAGTGATAGAATTTACCATTATCAGTGCCATTAAGTGTAATAGCTTAATGGCACTTAAGATTAATGGGATGGTAAAGATGACTTACAGGATTATTGCTTTATTTTTTATGCTTGTGTTTTACGGCATATATTTTACTAAGATGATGATTGATCTATAAATTGGCGAAAACTATAAAAATGCTATATAATAATTTTTATGTAACATTTAGTTTTAAAATATATATAGGATGTGTATGAAAAAATTAAAAGTTATATTATTATCTTTGCTTTGCGTAATGACTGTTTCGGGTTGTGTCAGATTTGAGACGACAATGGATGTTAAGCTTAACGGCAAGATGGACGTTGCCATATGCTATGCAACTGTGGATATGGGCGAAAGGGACCTTGAAGAGATCCTCTCGGAAAATCAGATCGAGGATTATAAAGAGGATGGCTGGGAAGTCGAAGGATACAGGGACGGAGGATATTCCGGATATATTATCAGGAAAGAAAACGTTTCTGCGGATGAAGTTAGCGATGTTTCCGATGAATTCAGGTCGCTTAGGCTTAGGAGGAAAGGTATTAAATACTCGCTTGAGTGGGATATCCTCCGCGATGCGAGGAATAATAATTTCTCCGGCGATTACAGAGACTATGTTAAGATGAGTGGTGCGCAGATGACGCTTACCGTGAATCTTCCGGCAAAGGCCAAGGCACACAATGCCACGCATGTTTCAAGGGATGGAAAGACTTATGAATGGGATCTTCTTAATTTTGACGATCCCGACGGAATATATCTTGATTTCATGCTTATTGATTTTAAGCTTGTGGCAGCAGCTGTGGGCTTACTGGTCGCTCTTATAATAGTTGAGGTCGCAATATTCAAATGGCTTAAGAACAGGAAAAAGTCAGGGAAGAGCGGTACTAGCGCAGGTAACAAACTTCTGAGCTCGCTTAAATCACTGGCTCCAAAAGGCAAAGGTAAGAAAAAATGAGAAAGTGCGGTTGCTTGAGATATACAGACTCTTGCAACCGCGCTTTTTTTCTAACTTTATAACGCACATATCGCATCTAATGCGACAGCAGAGCGGATATATAGCTTTTATGTATGTGAACAACATGTTACAATATGGTTAATGATTGAAAGAGGTTTATAAAGGAGGAGGACATCGTAGATGAAAAACGGTTTAAAAGTAGCGCTGCTTTCCATTGCGTTATGTGCCCAGTTATTCGTCCCTGCGCTTAAAGTTCAGGCGGCTACGACAATAACTGAGAATAAAACTGGTAATCAAGACGGATATGATTACGAACTTTGGAAAGATGGCGGAAACACTAGCATGACGCTGAATTCAGGTGGAACATTCAGCTGTCAGTGGAGTAACATAGGAAATGCACTTTTCAGAAAGGGTAAAAAGTTCGACAGTACAAAGACATATCAGCAGATCGGTAATATTTCTTTTGATTATGGCTGTGATTATAAGCCGAACGGAAACTCTTATCTTTGTGTATATGGTTGGACCAAAGACCCTATGATCGAGTATTACATCGTAGACAGTTGGGGCTCATGGCGTCCACCCGGAGGATCACCGAAGGGACAGATTCAGGTAGACGGCGGAACATATGACGTTTACGAGGCAACACGAGTTAATCAGCCTTCAATCGAGGGTAACAAGACATTTAAGCAGTATTTCAGTGTTCGTACTCAGAAGAGAACCAGCGGAACTATCAGCGTTTCGGAGCATTTCAAAGCTTGGGAAAAAATGGGGATGAAGCTTGGAAAGATCTACGAAGCGGCTTTGAATATCGAGGGATACCAGAGTAGCGGATCTGCAAATGTTTATAAGAATAACCTGATCATCGGAGGATCGTCTTCAGGAAATAACAATAACAACAATAACGGAAATAATAATAACAATAATAACAACGGCAATAAGAATAATAACAACAATAATAACGGCAATAACAACAATAATAATAGCAACGGTAACAACAATGGCGGCAACAACGGTGGCAACAATAACGGCGGAAATAACGGCTGGAATTGGGGCAACTGGTGGAACTGGGGAAACAACGGCGGAAATAACGGTGGCAACAACGGCGGCGGAAATAACGGCGGCAGTGCTCAGAATTCCGCAACGGTTCAGTGCGAGTCCATGAGCAAGAGCGGACAGTACGCAGATACCATCGGATCACCTTTTAACGGAATGGCTCTTTATGCAAATAATGATAAGCTCAGCTTTGATCAGAATTTTGCAAGCGATACAAGTGATTTCACACTCCGCGGATGTTCAAACAATAACAACATGGCAAGAGTAGATCTTAGGATCGGCGGCCAGAACAAGGGTACATTCTATTATGGCGGACCTTATCCGGCAGAATATACCATCAAGAACGTTAAGCACGGAACAGGAAATCAGAAGGTTGAGCTTGTTGTAACAGCCGATAACGGTCAGTGGGATGCTTACGTTGATTACCTTAAGTTCAGCGGCGCAGGCTCAAATTCAGGCTCAAACAACAACGGACAGAATAAGAACAATAATAATAACAATAACAACAATGCTGCAAAGAATAACAACAATAACAACGCAGCAAATAACAACAACGCAAACCAGAATAATAACAAGAACCAGAAGCTTATCGCTCTTACGTTTGACGATGGCCCTACAAGCACAACAAACGAAGTGCTTGATATTCTTCAGAAGTACAATGTTAAGGCTACATTCTTCCTTATCGGACAGAATATTAACCAGAATACTGTAAACACAATAAAGAGACAGGTTAACATGGGATGTGAGCTTGCAAGCCATTCTTTCACTCATCAGGATATGTCCAGAATGAGTGCTCAACAGATAAAGGATGAGCAGCAGCGTACAGCATCTGCAATTAAGAATGCTGTAGGCGCAGATGTAAAGTTCTTCAGACCACCTTACATTGCAATCAGCAACACAATGTACCAGAACATTGACGTTCCTTTCATTCAGGGAACAATGCACAATGACTGGCTTGATAACACATCAGCTCAGCAGAGAGCGCAGTCGGTACTTAACGGCGCAAGAGACGGACAGATTGTTCTTCTTCATGATTTCCAGGGGAATTCGAAGACAGTCCAGGCTCTTCCTCAGATCATCGAGGGACTTCAGAAGCAGGGTTATACTTTTGTAACAGTAAGTGAACTTTTCCAGAAGAAGGGTGTTAATCCTAACGTTGAGTACAAGATCTGGTCAGCAACATATTGATAAGATAAACGGGTATAAAATAAACAGGTAGGTTACAAGATATATTAGAGAAGACGGTCGGAAACGGCCGTCTTTTCTTTAATCTTCGGGAATGCGATAGAAGCGCCCCGAGACTCTTTCTGATTTGAAGACATTTACAAAAGATGAAGGGTCTTTTTCTTTTATGGCATTGATTATCTGGGTGACCTGAGTTGCCGTGATGACAGAGTAAACAACGGATTTATCTTCATCTTCTTCATGTGAGCCTCTGCCGTAGATTATCGTGGAACCATGATTTGACATCTTGTATATCAGGGCGCTGATCTCGTCAGGGAAGCGCGTTACAATAAACAACGTGGTCTGCTGGTATTTGCGGTACAAAACATGGATTATTGTCGTAGAGACATATTGGAATACTATGGAATAAAGAGCGCGCTCCCAACCAAACAAAGCGCCTGCGGTAACGAGAATGCAAGCATTTACATATAATGCCACATTAAATCCATCAAGACCTTTTTTGTACAAATAAATAGCGATAAAGTCTATTCCGCCACTCGTCGCATCCATAAGAAGACAAAGGCTGATTGCAACTCCGTTTATGATTCCTCCGAATATACTTATCAGTATAAGGTCGTTGGTTATTACATAGCCGGGAATAAGATCGGCCAGAATACCTGTCAGCAAGATGACAAGACATGAAAGCGAAGTAAATTTTTTTCCTATATATCTAAATCCTATGAAAACGGGAACAATGTTTATGGCGACGTTAATAGGAGTATAGGGAATCTTGATTCCTATAAATCTATCCGCGATCTCCTGTATGAGAAGTGTCAATCCGGTTGCGCCTCCGGGCAAGATTCCTCCGGCTCTGACAAAAGATTTGATATTAAGCGCAAATACCACAGAAGCAATAGTCACAACAATGAAGCTAAGCGACATCCATCTGTAATTGTTACCTTTTATCTTTTCGTTCATCTCAGACCATCCTTACATATTCGTTTCTTCCCTATAATTATATCATTAGAGTATAATTTAATAAAAAGAAACAGGAGGCGTATACGCTATGGCGTTTAACATTGATAAGATTTTTGAAAGCTATGAGCCTTTTAGCAGGATAACTACTAAAAAAGAGTACGAGAACCGGATGAGCACCTTTCAGGCTGAAAGATATGCTTATCTTAGGAAACTTACAGAGGCCACGGATATGGCTGTAGCTTCAAATACTTTTTGCGACGGAGTACATGAGAAGTTTAAGAAGTTTGGCAAGGTTCGCACGGGAGAACTGATGGACTTAAACTGTTTCCTCATTTACTATATTTTTCCTTCTATACTTAAGAATGAGGGAGAAAGAGCTGCGGCTATTTGTAACACTCTCAAGGATACCTGGAACAGCCGCTTTAAATGCGATATAAACTATACAGATTACGATAGCTTAATGGGAGGATTCAAGAAAAAGATTCTGGGAATCGCAGTTGAAGAAGAGGATAAATAAAAGTAATGCGAGTATGACTCCGTAGGGCCAACATCAAAACAATCGGAAATTTTTTCCATAATTGATTCCTTTCAGACACTGACAGTGATATAACTAAAACGAATATCATGATATTCATTATAACTATTAGCGAATGGGATGTATATGTATTATAGTGAAATTATCAGGTAAAAAAATATAAATATGGTACTAAAAATGAACTTGGAAACTGTTGAGTCGAAGAAAAGAAGACTGTAAGAATGGAGTACATGATCATGAAAAGAATTGGAAAGCTTTTGGCAGTATCATTAATATCAACACTTGCTCTTTCAATTGGAGTATGTGGGAGTCGGAATCCGGAAAATGTAGAGGCTAAGGAGAATAAAGCGATGATGAAAACTGAGAAATTAAATCTGACAACAGAGTGGGATAAGACTTTTGAAAAGAGCGATAAAGTTGATCACAGCAAAGTAACATTTGTAAACAGATATGGAATAACACTTGCCGCTGACATGTATGTTCCAAAGAATGCAGAAGGAAAGCTTCCGGCAATTGCGGTTGCGGGGCCTTTTGGTGCGGTTAAGGAACAGTGTTCGGGATTGTATGCACAGGAAATGGCAGAGAGAGGTTTTTTGACAATTGCCTTTGATCCGTCATTTACAGGAGAGAGCGGAGGTCAGCCGAGGTACATGGCGTCTCCGGATATAAATACAGAAGATTTCATGGCTGCTGTGGATTTTTTATCGGTTCAGGACAATGTGGATCCTGAGAAAATAGGAATTATAGGAATCTGCGGATGGGGCGGAATGGCTCTTAACACCGCGGCTCTTGATACCAGGGTAAAAGCTACGGTAACATCGACAATGTACGACATGTCAAGAGTTAATGCCAACGGATATTTTGACGCAGATAATAACGAGGAAGCCAGATACAATAATAAAGTGGCGCTCAACAAGGCAAGAACAGAAAGTTACAGAAGCGGAGAATATACAAGAGCGGGCGGATGCCTTCCGCTTCCTGTGCCGGAAGATGTCCCTTTTTATGTAAAGGATTATAGCGAATATTACAAGGGAAGAGCTTATCATGAGAGGTCTTTAAATTCAAATGAAGGATGGAATACTGTAGGCTGCATGTCTTTTATCAATCAGCCGATACTGAGATACACGAATGAGATAAGAAGCGCAGTTCTCATGATCCACGGGGAAAAAGCCCATTCTTGCTACTTTAGTAAGGATGCCTACGCAGATATGACAAGAAACAGTAAATATACGGATAATAAGGAGTTGATGATCATACCCGGTGCGGTGCATACAGATCTTTATGACAACGTGGAAGTAATTCCTTTTGATAAAATGCAGGATTTCTTTGTAAAGAATCTCAAATAAGGTCGCTAATTATATATACAAAGGCATTGGGGATGGGTATAATCATTGGGAGAATGAATATGTGAAGAAAGAGTGGGATAGAAGAAATGAAATCTAGACATAAGGATGTATTACTTTTCTCAGGGATTTTTTTGGTGCTGTTTGTATTCTTTTATGTTGCTCATCCGCTGATACTTTTTGACTCGGATGATTGGGAGATGTGTAGTTATTTCAGGAGACCGCTGCCAATGCCGGGTGGGTATAACGGGATAAAAGTTTTTCCGGAAACATTATTCCCGATACTTACAGAGATTGCCGCAAATTTTGTCTATCCTATAATGAAGGATTATCTCATGTCACTTGCTTTAGTCTTTGCAGTGACGGGAGCGCTGTTTATTTCAATTTATTGCAGAGTATTTGCTTTGCTGACCAGAACAATAATGGATGATAAAGAAAGCATAATTCCCGATCTTTTGGCTGTTTGCTTTCTGGCATTTCATTTTCTTATTTATAAAAATGATTGGTTTTCAAATACGCACTTGTTCTGGTCGGGAGATGTGACTTGCTTTATTCATTATGTATTGACCGGTGTCTTTAATGCCGCTATGGTCTTGTGGTTTATGAACAAAGCGTACAAAGAAGGCGATAACTATGAAGTAAAGCCTGTCGGAATTAAAGACGGTGCTGTATTACTTGCAATTTATTTTGCAGTTTTTTCAAACATGTTTACAAATATTATTCTTGTCTCTTTTGCGGCGGTTGAGATATTCAGTGTCCTTCTTACGAAAAGAAAAGATAAGAATGCGATCAAAAGATTTATGGTGAGCAGATGGTATTATCCGGCAGTGCTTATTATGTGGGCGTTTGCGCTCGTAATACAGCTTCTTGATCCGAGAAATGCCGATGCAAAAAAGCAGATATCGGATAAGATTGGTATTGCAGAAATAACAAAGTCGGTTATTTCTAATTTTACCTCGATAAATAAGATGTGTTTGCTTATCTTTGCGGTTATGGCCGTGATGTTTGTTGTCTGCGTATTCAGGAAAGGAGAAAAAGTTGTAAAGACTTCGGAAGCAGTGCTGCTCGTAAAGATCATTGCTGCGGGATTTTTTACTCTTTTATATCTGATACTTCTTTCTGCGGTGAGCGGAATTAATTATGTAGGAAGAAGTGATGTTGCGCTTGGATATTATTTTTATATGTTCCTGTTTTTTATGATCGTTTTTGGCATTGCGCTTAAGAATGTCGACGGAAAAGAGTCGGGGCTCGGCGTTGTTTTACCGCTTCTTACATTTGTGACGGTTGCCCAGACGATAAACAGTTGTAAATCTTATAGGGATTACAATGATTTCGCTTTGACGAAAGAGCAGGTTTATTCAATCGGTCAAGATATCTTGAATCAGTATTTTGCCGCGGATATGAGCGGAGCTGAGACTATGGAGTTGCATGTTTTGCCCAATGAAGAAAGAGACAATACCTGGCCGTATACATTTTATGTCGGAGATGCGATATCCGATTCGCTGTCAAGACACGGAGTTATAAGTAAATTTATCAAATGTACGGTGATCTACGATAGACAGAAGGACGAAGAATTTAAGGTAGGATTTTAAAGTGGCGCATATTTTAGGGGCGGTTATTGTAGCTGCTCCTATTTTTGTTATAATTCTTATAAGTTTTAATGAACAGGAGGAGAGCTTATGAATACGGCAGATAAACTTGAGATACTTTTGGAAAAAGCAAAGAGTGATTCGGCTCTTAAGCGGAATCTTCTTGATACGAGAAATGAGGCAGATCCGCTTGCGGCTTTTTGTAAGGTGGCAGCAGGCGCAGGTGTGGAGCTTACCGTTATGGATATAGTCAATCAGGGCGAGGAGTTTTATGCGGAGATCAAGCGCAGCACCAACGGTGGCGGAGAGAATTCACCCGATCTTGATTTCCAGAATGATGAGTATTCTATATTCATGATGAGGCTTTTTGATTTGTAATTTTGAGTTTTTGGGGAGTAGCTATTGTTGCTGCTCCCATTTTTGCTATAATGCTATATCATATAGAGATGAAAATAGGAAAGAAAAAATGAAAGAAATATCACTTAACGATCTTCGTGAACTTCCGAAGGATTCATACAGGCTTATAGATGTTCGAGATGAGGCGCTTGCTTCGTACGGTATGCTTCCGGGTGCGATTCATGTCGATATGGAAGAACTTCAAAAAGAAGACAACGCTGTTATAGGCGATATTCCAAAGGATAAGAAACTTATTCTTTACTGCCAGATAGGTAAAAAGACAAAGGAGGCGGAAGACCTTCCTTCACTTAACGGGCGCGAGTATTACAGCCTTGAAGGCGGATATATGGCATATCTTCAGGATGAGCTTTCGAAGATGGAAGCAGGCGGAGAGAAGCAGAAGAAAGCTGAGATGAGTATCAGAAAGAAATACCATAAGCAGCTTTTTTCACGATTTGCGAAAGCGTGCAAGACATATAAGCTCATAAACGAAGGCGACCATATTGCGGTATGTATATCAGGCGGTAAAGACTCTATGCTTATGGCAAAACTTTTCCAGGAGATACAGACGCACAGGCAGGTTAAGTTTGACGTGACTTTCCTTGTTATGGATCCCGGTTACAACAAAGAGAACAGGCAGCTTATTGAGAGTAATGCCAAGGCGCTGGGCATACCGATCACGATTTTTGAGAGCAATATTTTTGACTCCGTCGACAATATAGAAAAGAGTCCCTGCTATATCTGTGCGCGAATGAGAAGAGGCTTTTTGTACAGCAAGGCAAAAGAGCTTGGATGTAACAAGATCGCACTCGGCCACCACTACGATGATGTTATCGAGACAATTCTCATGGGCATGCTTCAGGGCGGCCAGATCCAGACGATGATGCCAAAGCTCCACAGCACCAACTTTGAAGGTATGGAACTTATCAGGCCCATGTATTTTATCCGCGAGAGCGATATCTGTGCATGGAGAGATTACAACGAGCTTCATTTCCTTCAGTGTGCATGCCACTTTACAGAGACCTGTTCGACCTGTCATACGGACGGTACAACGTCTTCAAAGAGGCTTGAGACTAAGAAACTTATTGAAAGGCTCAAAAAAGACAATCCTTTTGTAGAGTCGAACATTTTCAGAAGTGTTGAGAATGTACAGCTAAATACAATCATCGAGTACAAGAAAGACGGTGTAAGACACAATTTCCTTGATGAGTATTGATATTTTGCAATATAAACAATATCGGAAAAAAGATTTAACTAAAGTGATAAGGTAATGATATATGAAAACAGCTTTTATAACGGGAGCAACCTCAGGACTTGGCGCCGAGTTTGCTCGTAGATATGCAAAAGAAGGATATAGGCTTATTCTCACGGGAAGAAGAACGCAGCGTTTAAGCGCTCTTAAAGAGGAGCTTGGCACAGAGTGTCTTATCATAACGGCGGATGTTTCGGATGAGGCTAAGTGCAAGGAACTTCTTAATGATATAGCTGATGAAGAAATAGATGTATTTATCAACAATGCAGGATTTGGTACTGCGGGAAGTTTTCTTGAGACGAGTCTTGAAAAAGAAATTTCTATGGTGAAAGTAAATGACATCGCTATGCATATCCTGTTCAAGGGAATGCTTGCAAAGATGCATAAACAGGGACACGGAACAATTCTTAATGTCGCTTCGTCGGCAGGTCTTTTTCCTGCAGGACCGTATATGTCAACTTACTATGCATCAAAGGCTTATGTCACATCGCTTACGAAGGGCGTCGCGCATGAGCTTAAAGAAATCGGCAGCAGCGTTTATGTTGCATGTCTTTGCCCCGGACCTGTAGATACTGAGTTTAATGCAAATGCTGATGTTACTTTTTCTCTTAAAGGTATTACGGCGGAAAGATGCGTTGACGAGTGCTTGAAAGGCATGAGAAAAAAGAAAACGGTCATTATACCGACGCTACGAATGAAAGCTGCAACTTTCGGCGCAAGACTTTTACCTGAAAGCTTTGTGATCATGATGACTGCAGGGCAGCAGAAGAAAAAAAGACAATAAGTATAACTGAGTCTGCAAAGGTGATTTCAACACCCTTGCAGATTTTTTTACTCTGAAAACTTGACAGTCGTAATATTATACGCTATATAATATTGTATCAAAACAAAATGAGTGAGGTGATTGCATGACGTATCAATTAACGGCACCGTTACTCGATGCATGTGTCTTGGGGATTGTTCGAAGTGAAGATTCATACGGATACACGCTGACCCAGAAGGTGAGGCAGGTTGTTGATATTTCCGAATCGACGCTGTATCCGGTGCTTAGGCGTTTGCAGAAGGTGAACTATCTAAGGACATATGATGCGCCTTATCAGGGGAGGAATCGGAGGTATTACGCGATAACAGATGAGGGCAGAAATATGCTCGAATTTTATGAGAATGAATGGAATGAATATAAGGATAAAATCGATGGCCTGATCAAGGGGACGGGATTGGTGCCGTCGGAGGGAGTAATGGAGGAAAAAGACTGATGAATAAGGAACAATTTTTGAGGGAGCTTAATGGAAAACTTAAATATCTTCCCGAAGCTGACAGGAATGATGCGATTCGTTTTTATGACGAATATATTTCGGAGATGGAACTCTCCGATGAGGAGGATGTTACGACTAAGCTCGGAACACCAAAAGAAGTTGCGTCAGATATCATAAGCCAGTGTACTCAGAGACATATTGATAATGAGACAGAACAGAAGACTGTTAAAGGCGGTGCCACAACAATCTGGCTTGTTATTCTTGGAATACTGTCACTTCCGTTATCTCTACCGCTTGCGATTTTGGCACTTACATTTATTTTTGTATTTATAGTTCTTTTTTTAGTAATGATTGTTGTTGCATTTGCAGGAGCAATTGCAATCCCGTATGCGCTATTTGTTCACGGGGTGGCGCAAAAATTATTTACATTGGGATACGGCCTTGTGTCCCTTGGCGGTGGTATCTTAATGGCGTATGTCTTGTTGGCTGTTTTGAAAAAGATATTTAGAGCGATGGCTAAGAAAAAGAGAGTGAGGAGCATATATGAATAGAAAAAAATTCTTATCATTGCCGCTGTAATGATGGGAACGGGATTTTTGCTTGAAATAATATTATTCAAAAAACTTAAAGATAATGGAAGGATATATAGATGAAAAAGAAAGTATTACTTATTACAACATGTGCGCTTATTGTTGTCGGGGCAGTGGCTGTGAAAATTTCAATCGGGATGGGAGCGATTCCGGTTGTGAAGATTGGAGGAGAAAGCGTAGAAGAAAGCCAAAATATGGTACGTGGTAATATAGACATAAGTGAATTTGATACTCTTACGATTGATGCGAGTACGGTAGATGTGCGTATTTTGGAAGGAGACGCGTACAAACTTGAGTATAATGTAAAAGAAAAATATGTTCCGGAGGTCAGTCAGGACGGTAAGAATTTGACTGTAAAACAACCTTCTCTTAAAGCTGAAATAACATTTTTTAGTATGGATTTAACAGCGTGTAAGGAAGAATCAAGTTATACCATTACGGTACCTAAAGATACTGCACCTATAAATGTTGATGTTAAAGCTTCCACGGACGACGTTGTAATTGACGGTGTTGATGTGAATGGAAAGGTTGTTTCGGATACGGATAGCATTACATTAAGTAATGTGTCCTCAAGTGATCTTTATGTAAAGAGCTCCACGGGAAAGATAAAGCTTGATTATTCTGAGTTTGACAAGCTTGAGCTTGAATCGTCCACTGATGACATAATCGTTGAGAATTGTACTATTAATGATCTCGCTGCAGATTCATCAAGCGATAAGATCACACTTAATAATGTCAAGTTAAATACTGCAAATCTTAAAGCACTTGATGACATTGTTATTGATATAGTGGGACAAAATGATTATTCATTGGATCTGACATCATCTACAGGAGAAGATATCATTGTTGAAGGAAATACGGCGGAAGGCTCTTTTAAGTCAGACAACGGGAGCGGTAAGAGTATAACTGCTAAGTCAAGTACAGGAGAAATCAAGGTTTCTTTTGCAAATAAGTAATCATCGTTATTTGAGCGGTACAATATGTACCGCTTTGTTTATGCATAATAAAGAAAAAAGTAATAATTTGTTCGCGAAATACTATGTTATCTTCATTGACAGCAATGTATCATATTGTATATGATATCTTGGATAATTATAGAAGGAGAAATACGATGCAGACCGAAGTAATGGAAAAATGTGACATGCTTGTAGAGAATAGAAATATTATTTACAAAGGTTTCATGTTGGAAGACAGCCTTATGCAGGTTTTGGCGGCAATGTCGTTTGTAGATCGCGGAGAGATTGCGGATGTTAAGGCTATAAAGAGATGTAGAAAGATTTTGCGCAAGAAACATAGTGCGTTTTCATACCTTCGAGGAAACAATGAGCTTTTTATTTCATCAAAGATGGCTCTTTCCGATGATCCGGAGAAGTACCTTGATGATATCACAGAGACATATGAGAAGCTTCAAGTTGGTAAATTTTTTGGATCCACATACAGGGTTTTATCGGCATTGATCATATGTGATGCGGGAAAAGCCGATGAATCGGATAAGATAATAGAAAAGACGGAAGAACTCCTTAACGGCATGAAGGAGGCACATCCTTTCCTTACAAACGATGAGGACACATGCCTTGCGGTATTGCTTGCTATGACAGAGAAGAGTAGCAAGGATATTTTGAGCGAACTTGAATCGACATATCTTGAAATAAAGAATGAGTTTATGCTTTACAAAAACTCGGCATATTCGCTGTGTCAGGTGCTTACGACTTTAGACGGCGCATATAAGAGAAAATGTGAAAAGACAATCGCTTTGTTTGACTCTTTCAAGGAAGCAGGCACAAAGTATGGCAAGGAATACGAACTTGCCTCACTCGGACTACTTACCAACATTCAAATGGACGTGAAGGACATTGTTGCGGAAGTAATAGGAACTGCCGAATATCTTAAGAATAAAAAAGGCTTCAATTTCTGGTACATGACAAAGCAGACAAGGCTTATGTTTGCGGCAATGCTTGTATCTGAAAGCTATACCGGCGATTCTGCTACATCCGAGGCATCTGTTGCAAGCAGCACGGTAGCCAGAGTTATCGCACAGCAGGCGGCTATGTTTGTTGTACTGGTATCGTCTTCGGCAGCATCAATTACAACATCAACATCATCAAATTAAAGATGTAGGACAGCGGTTTTGATATCATAGAAAAGGATTTTTCTATGATATCAAAAAAAGAGCGTGAAAGATATTTGAACTGTATCTTTCACGCTCTATATTTTTACCTATCAGTTTGCAACAGCAAGCAATTTCTCGAATTCTTTTGTTTCAAGAGGCTTGGAGAAGTAGTAGCCCTGAATCATGTCACAACCTGCGTTCTTTAAAAGGAAATACTGTTTTGCATTCTCAACACCCTCGGCGATAACTGTGAGATCGAGGAGCTTTGCCATCTCAAGAATACATCCGAGAAGATTTTTTCCTCTGTTGTTCTCAGCAATATCTTTTATAAACTCGATGTCGAGCTTAAGTGCGTCGAGTGGAAGAGTGGTAAGCATATTTATTGATGAATAACCTTTTCCGAAGTCATCCATTTCAACCATAAATCCTGCTTTCTGGAGTTTCTTAACAACAGATACAATGTGCTCAACATTATCTGTATAAGCCGTCTCGGTAATCTCTAAGTGAATGTCCGAAGGGCTGATCTCATTTTCCTCGATTGTCTTTTGGAGGAAATCAACTATATCCGGATCAAAAATATCAACTCTTGATACATTTACGGAAACAGGAATGGAGTAGCCAAATTCTTTTTTCCATCTGCGAACCTGAGCGGCAGCCTCTCTCCAAACATATCTGTCGAGCTGTCTGATAAGACCGTTCTCTTCAAGCAAAGGAATGAAGAAATCGGGCTTTACAAGGCCAAATTCAGGATGTTTCCATCTGATAAGAACTTCTGCACTGGCAAGTTTGGGAGTTTTACCGTGTACGTTGTACTTGGGCTGGAAAACCAATTTGAACTGGTGCTCTGAAAACGCTTTGCTTATACCATCAAGAAGCCTTGCTTCAAACATTTCCTTTTCATGCATTTTGGCATCATATACTTCGTAAGAAGTGGAGTGCCTTACTTTGGAAATGGAGTTGCAGGCCTGAATGGCACGATCAAAACGCTGTTCAAGAGTAGCTTCTCTTGTTATGTCCGGATATATTCCGATTCTGACGCGAATATCCGGAGTTTTTAACATAAGCGCAAGCTTATCGGAAATCTGATGTACAAGAAAATCGTAATTATCCTGATGCTTTATATATATATAGAATTTATCCGCATCATATCTGCATGCGATTCCGCCATGTTCCTTTGCAGTTTGAGATACACAATCACCGATTGCACACAGAACCTTGTCTCCGAAACTTCTGCCATAAAGCTCGTTTATAAGGTGGAACTTGTTATAGTTCAGTACAATTGCATCAACACCTTCATAAGGGTGTTTGTTGTCGTAATCATATGCCTGAATAAAAAACTGCTCTTTGGAACAAAGACCTGTCAACGGATCGACAGTTGGAATATTGATTAGATCGCCATATGATGTCATACCGATGCTAACCGACTCTACAGAAGATCTTGGCGATATGTCCATAAAGTTATTTTCCTCGCTCCCTTTTGCGTTATTATGTAGTACAAGTAAGTTTAATTAATTATACATACAAATTGACAAAAAAACATAAAGTTCGCAAAAAAAACACAATTTTATCACAAATTCTTTTTTGCCCGTCGTTAAGCTAAAAACTCCAATTTCAGGTTTTATCTGGGATTGAGGCGTATTTGATGCTATCTGTCACAATTAAAAAAATATTTTTTTTAATAAGATATAAATATGTTATAAACTTGTTTTTTATCGTTGTTTTAGTTTATAAAATTATGTATATTTATTAGATACAGTCAAATATGTATTAGTTTTTTAAAAGGTGACATACGATACACATGAAGAAGAAACCATATGGCGGAATAAATGATATTCCCCAATATCTTCTGGAACAATACGGCGACAGAGGCAGGATGATACGCCAAGGCCCGCCTGTTGCAATGGATACGAAATCAATGGAAACCATAAGCGGACGAAAGACAAGGAACTGTTCGGTGGTTGCCGTTACAAGAGTCATAGATTATTACAGACGAAGAAATAAGATTGAATCTGTTCCCGAAGATATAAGGCATATATATAAAGATGTAGAAGAAATAGCTGAAAGTTACGGATACACTGATAAGATAGGAACATTACCGTTTTTTATCTCGGGGATTGCGAGAGAGGCGTTTGCGAAATACGGCGTGAAGACAAAGTGCAGAGGCATTTATATATGGAGCTTTGAAAAGCAGGTTGTAAAAGAAATCTGTGCGGGAAGGCCCGTGATAATGAATATCGCAAGAGGCTTTTACAAAGACCATACGGTAGTTGTTTCCGGATACTGTATCTGGCAGGTGGGGGAAAAGATATATCCCATGATCCGCGTGATAGATGGATGGAAGAGCGGATATCACTATATTGATTACAAAGCGTTCGCAAGAGATATAAGGCAATCAATATTCGGATCGTTTAATACAATAGAAGTTTTTTAATAGAAGTTTTTTAAGAAGTTGAGGTTTAAAGAAGTGAAAAATAAAAAAATCGCATTTGCGGTAGTCATATCGGTAGTAGTTGTTGCATTATCGGGTGTTGCTTGTGGTAAGAAGGAAGCACCAAAGGCGGAAAATTCTTCAAGAAGAGACGGTGCGGCTGTTTCGGGCGGAGGAGATGAAGACCTTCTTCTTGTTGGCGGAGATCCGGATGCTGAGCTTGGAAGTACGAAAGGACCCGATGCCAAGCAAAAACCTGCGGAAACACTTGTAGGTGATGTTTCAAACAGCCCTGTTTCGGACAGTGTCGATGAAGTTCGAACAATGACAATCTCAGAGGCTGTTGTTATAGATGCGGGCGACCGCGATGCTTTCTATAGTGATGCGGAGTACAAAAATGTTGTGCCTACAGATGCTGCTTCTTTTCCCGGAGATATAGATGAAACCAAACTTAGCGAGATTCCTGCAAAGTATGATTCCAGAAATGTAGACGGAAAGTCTTTTGTAACGGGAGTAAGAGATCAGGGATATTCGTATCTTTGCTGGGCTTTTGCTTCTGCAGGTGCAATGGAGACCGATATCTTAAAGCATTATCCCGAATACAGATCGTCTGAACTTGATCTTTCAGAGAAACATATCGCATATTACAATGTTCACAAAGCTGTAGGTTCTTACGGCGGAAATATCGATGAAGATTACAGAGAACTTGTAAACAGTGAGAATGAAGATGGCGCTTGGGTTGTAGATAATGACACGGGTTATATAGCTATGGGCGGAGTTACGAACTACTGCATAAGCCTTCTTACATCATGGAAGGGACCTGTTTTTGATAAAGGAACGGACTCTTTTAAGAGCATTTACGGAAGCAAATATATCTTTAATGACAATACAGATAAGCCGTCTGAAGCATATGAGTCCGAGTTTCATGTTCAGGACGTCAATCAGGTGCGCGGAAGCTATGATAACAACGCACTTATCAAACAGATGGTGATGGAACACGCTGGAGCTACCATTGGAGTTAATTCCGATGAAGGTTTCTGGAACAAGAATCACGGAAATCTTTATTCTCATTTTGGAGGAGAGCTTCCTCCCACGGCAAATCACGAAGTTCTTATAATAGGATGGGATGATGATTACAGTGCATCCAACTTTTCCGCAAAGCCCGAAGGCGACGGGGCATGGCTCTGTAAGAACAGCTGGGGAGATAAGACGGGATCCGACGGATTCTTTTATCTTTCATATTATGATGAGACCGCTGCGGTAAGTAATGCGGCTGCTTACAGTGTTAAAGCCAAAAACGATGAACGATATTACGACAACAACTATCAGGTCGGCGGTTTTATCACAAATGAGATAAGCGCGCTTGAAGATACAAAAAATACTGTCACAGCTTATACAGATTCTTCAAATCCGTACGGAGTATTGTATACTTCAATCGGCGATGAAGAGCTTGATGCCATCGGACTTATGAGCCTTGATGCATACAGACAGTATGAAGTCAACATTTTCCTTAATCCTGTCGAAGGCGACGGAGAGCTTAGCCTTAAGGACCTCGGAAAGCCTGTTCTTACACAGAAGATTTCTTCTGTAAGCGGAGGTTTTCACACTTATGATCTTGATGAAAAGATAGATCTTAAAGCCGGTGACAATTTCTTTATTCTTATAAAGCCTCATACTCCCGGAAAGCTTGCGTTTGAGACCGCGGGAGATGTTACTTATGAAAAGAACTATGACGAGTGGAACAATCTTACGGGAAATATCCACAACAGCAACGCTGCAAGCGGAAAGAGCTACTACATTTCCGACGACGGAAAGGCGCTTAACTGCCAGAAGGATAAAGACTTCTTTATTAAAGCATATACAAAGAATAGGTAATTGCGTAGTTTTACAATAACGTATTTTTTGAAAATAGCGGAGGAATATGGTATATTGTGTTAAAAGAATTAGAAAGGCACAATATATATGGCTATTAGAGATAAGCAACCTGAACAGATAGGTACAACAGATAAGCTCAAGGCATTTAAGGCACTTAAAGATGCCGGATACAGAACGGAATTCAGTGCCAGCGGTGTTCCCACAGTTATCTGTAACAGTGCCAATGATATCGAGAAGGAACTTAAGAGTATCAAGAAACTTCTTAAAGATCTTAGATACAACGGAAGTTTCGGTGTCAGAGGCCCCAGAAAGAGCGACCAGCTCACACAGGAAAATGCCGAAGCGGAAGAAAAGAAAGAAATGACGGCATAAGATGCAACTCTACAGAAATAAGAAAAACCACCTTTAAAAGGTGGTTTATTTTTGGGAGGAGGGGTCAACCGGTGGGGAGCCGACTGACCCGGTATGAAAAAAGTTTTGTTGGGGGAGTCAGAAGTTATTCTTCTGATAGTATATATAGTAAATTCTAAATTTGGACAAATTATGGACAAATTATAAATTTAAAATAAATAAAGTCGAAATAATAAATAATTAATATACGTAATATTGTATATTATTATTTGCTTTATGACATAGCGAAATAATGTATAATTAATAATGATTAAGAGTTTTTTATGAGGAAGGTGTGTATGGACAGATTTGATGCAAGAGATTCGGGACTTATAATTAGTCCGTTGACAACGGGGGATTGCGCAGCGGCGGCAGCAAGAGCAGCGGCGGCGAGTCTTTTGTTTAAATTTGACTATGAATATGTAACGATACAGCATGAAGGAAATACCAGAACCATTTCGGTTTATAAGGATGCCGAGAAATGTTCACGCGACGAGGCACATTTCTATGCGGTAATGGAAGGCGGAATGGCACCTGATATAAGAGATAAAGCCGATATACATGTAAGTGTTTCGAGAGTGACCGATTTCAGAAAGGTTGACAGCAGGGCATATATGGATGTCAGATACGGCAATCTTTTCCTTTATGCCGGAGAGGGAATCGGAATAGCGGCTGTCGATGCGCCTCCTACAAGAAAAGGACAGGCAAATATCGAAAAAGACGCTAGAAAGCTTATTTTTGACGCGGTTGCGGGTGTGTGCGAAATTTCGGATGGAGCACAGCCTCTTTTGATAAAAGTAAGTTGTCCCGAAGGAGTTATGATCGCTGCAAAGCAAAGTAATGCACTTAGTGCATTTATGGGCGGTATAGGGATCATGGGAAACTATGGTACCATATCGGACGTTCACCAAAGGGATATTGCAGGTTCCATCGAGAATCAGATCCGTGAGCAGATCGAGTTGGGAGTAAAGAGTATTCTTGTTTCTCCCGGAGATTATTGCGCGGACAAGATATATGAAGGAATACACTTATCATTAAAGACAGCGGTAAATTGTTTCAATTTTCCGGGAAGTGCAATAGATGCGGCATGCGATGCGGGAGTTGAGAATCTCCTTCTTGTCGGAAATGTCGGAAAGCTTGTAAAAATGGCGGCAGGTATCATGAATACCAATTCTTACGCATCTGACGGAAGAAGAGAGATTTTTGCCGCACATACGGCGATTGTCGGAGGTACATCGAGTCAGGTAAGGACAGTCATGGGATGTATCACATGTGATGAGATACTTGCGCTTCTTAATAACTGGGGTCTCAGAGACAGAGTGATGGCAAGCATTATGGGCAAGATAAACGAAGCTGTCGCAAGACGCTGCAACGGAAGACTTAAATTCGGAGTGGCTCTTTTCTCTGAAGAATTCGGACTTCTCGGTGCAACGGTGGACACAAGGAATGTTCTTATTAAGGTTTCGCAGGAACAATATGCATTGTCACTTAAGTTAAAATAGAGTATCATATTTTTTATCCAAAAATAATTAGAGGTTTAGGAGAAATACACTGATGAGCAAGATTATTTTGACCGGAGACAGACCGACAGGAAAGCTTCACGTAGGACACTATGTGGGGTCACTTAGAAGAAGAGTTGAACTTCAGAACTCCGGCGAATTTGACAAGATTTTTATTATGATTGCGGATGCTCAGGCACTTACGGATAACGCTGACAATCCGGAAAAAGTACGTCAGAATATTATAGAAGTTGCGCTGGATTATCTTGCGGTGGGACTTGATCCCGCGAAGTCGAATCTTTTCATTCAGTCGCAGATACCGGAGCTTACAGAGCTTTCATTTTATTATATGAACCTTGTTACCGTATCAAGACTTCAGAGAAATCCTACGGTTAAGACCGAACTTCAGATGAGGAATTTCGGAACAAGCATACCGGTTGGATTCTTTACATATCCTATCAGCCAGGCTGCCGATATTACTGCGTTCAAGGCAACTGTCGTTCCTGTTGGTGAAGACCAGGAGCCTATGATCGAGCAGTGCAAAGAGATCGTCAGAAAATTTAATTCTACATACGGAGAAGCTTTGGTTGAGCCTGAGATTCTTTTGCCCGATAATGCAGCATGTCTGCGTCTTCCCGGAATTGACGGAAAGGCAAAGATGAGTAAATCACTCGGAAACTGCATCTATCTGTCGGAAGAGCCCGATTCTATCAAGAAAAAGGTCATGAGCATGTTTACGGATCCCAATCACTTAAGAGTTGAAGATCCCGGACAGGTTGAAGGAAATCCTGTATTTATCTATCTTGATGCATTTGCCAAGGATGAGCATTTTGCAGAGTTCCTTCCTGAGTACAATAATCTCCGGGAACTCAAGGAACACTATTCAAGAGGCGGACTTGGCGACGTTAAGGTTAAGAAGTTCCTCAACAATGTTCTTCAGACTGAGCTCGAGCCCATTCGCAACAGGAGAAAAGAATTCCAGAAGGATATCCCTTATGTTTATGATGTTCTCAGAAAGGGCAGTGAGGTTGCAAAAGAGACTGCTGCCAAGACTCTTGAGGACGTAAAGAGCGCAATGAGAATCAATTATTTTGATGATAAAGAACTTATTGCAATGCAATCTGCAAAGTATGAGGAGATTGGTGACTGATGAAAAATATCCTGTTTATTGCATCTGAAGGAGTACCTTTTATCAAGACCGGTGGACTTGCCGATGTTGTTGGCTCTTTGCCCAAAAATATCGACAGGCGATACTTTGATGTTCGCGTTATTTTACCGCTCTATAAGTGTATAAGCCAGCAGATGAAGGATAGGATGGAATATGTTTCCAACTTCTATATGGATTTCCATTGGAAGAATGAGTATGTGGGCATATTCAGGTCAGAGGTTGACGGGATAAAATATTATTTTGTCGACAATGAGTTTTATTTTAACGGAATGAAACCTTACAGTGACGACACTGTTTTTGAGATTGAGAAGTATGCTTTCTTTTCGAAGGCTGCGCTCTCAATCCTTCCGGTCATCGATTTCAGACCGGATATTATTCATTGCCATGACTGGCAGACGGGGCTTGTTCCCGTATATCTTAAAGAGAGATTCCAGGGAAGTGAGTTTTATAGAGGAATCAAGGCTATCATGACTATCCATAATCTTAAGTTCCAGGGTAAATGGGACATTAAGACGGTTCGTGATATCACGGGACTTCCCGATTACTATTTTACTCCCGACAAACTGGGACTCTTTAAAGATGCCGATCTTCTTAAGGGCGGTATTGTATATTCCGATGCGATCACAACGGTTAGTAATGCCTATGCGGAAGAGATCAAGACCGAGTTCTACGGAGAAAGTCTCGACGGACTTTTAAGGGCGCGCGCAGGCGATCTTCGCGGTATTGTAAACGGAATAGATTATGATGAATTCAATCCCGAGACCGATGAATTTATTCCATACAGATATAATTCGATAAATTTCCGTAAAGAAAAGTACAAGAATAAGAAAGAGCTTCAAAAAGAGCTCGGACTTAAGGTGGATGAGAAGTGCATGATGATCGGTATTGTTTCAAGACTTACCGACCAGAAGGGCTTTGATCTTATTAACTGTGTTCTCGATGAACTTTGTCAGGATGCGGTTGAGCTTGTTGTTCTCGGAACGGGAGATGAGCAGTACGAGAATTCATTCCGTCATTTTGACTGGAAGTATGATGACAAGGTTTCTGCAAATATTTACTATTCGGAGCCGATGTCTCACAAGATATATGCGGCTTGTGACGCGTTCCTTATGCCGTCACGCTTCGAGCCGTGCGGACTAAGCCAGCTCATAAGTTTGAGATACGGTACGGTTCCCATCGTTCGTGAAACAGGCGGACTTAAAGACACTGTTCAGCCTTACAACGAATACACAGGCGAGGGTACAGGCTTCTCGTTCGCAAACTATAACGCTGACGAGATGATGAACTGCATATGGTACGCAATGCAGATTTATTATGACAGAAAAGACGAGTGGAACAACATCATAGACAATGGTATGGCTATGGACTACTCGTGGAATGTTTCGGCTGACAAGTACATTCAGATGTACCGCGATATGACTGGTATCTATGATGAACTTCAGCCTGCAAAGAAGCCGGCTGCAAAGAAAACAGCCGCTAAAAAGACAACGGCAAAAAAAACGGCCGCAAAAAAAGCCGCGCCGAAAAAGGCGAGCTTTAAGGACACCTTAAAGGCTGACGCAGACAAGGCTGCGGAGCTTGCCGTAAAGGCGGCTAAGGAGCCGGAGGTTGTCAAGGTAAAGGACCCGTTTGCAAAGGACGAGGTAAAGGCGGAGGAAACGAAGCCGGCAGCTAAAAAGACAACCGCTAAAAAAACGACAACAAAAAAGACAACAGCAAAGAAAAGCACAAAAAAATAACAATATAAAAGTTGGAAGGGATGTAGAATATGGCACAGGCTAAAACATCAAAGCTCACGGCTTCTGAGGAAGCTTTGAAGAACGAAATTATAGGAAAGGTAAGACGCCACTTCGGTAAGGGTATGGAGGACGCGACTCCACATATGATTTATACCGCCTGCGCTCTTACGGTGCGCGACCAGATTATGGACCGGTGGTCAAAGTCGCATAAGATTGTAAAGGAGAAGGGTTCAAAGAAGCTTTACTATCTTTCCTTTGAGTTCCTTATGGGCAGACTACTCAGTACCAACATTTTGAACCTGATGCAGACAAAGGCATACCAGAATGTACTTAAGGATTTAGGCTATACTTTTAATGAAATAGCTGAAATGGAAAACGACGCGGGTCTCGGTAACGGCGGTCTCGGCCGTCTTGCGGCTTGCTTCATAGATTCACTTACACCTCTCGACCTGCCGGCATACGGCTGCTCAATCCGTTATGAGCACGGTCTGTTCCGTCAGAAGATAGTTGAGGGTTACCAGACAGAGCTTCCCGATTCATGGCTTGAAAACGGTAACGCCTGGGAAATTGCAAGACCTGAGGAGGCTGTAAAGGTTCACTTCGGCGGCACTGTTGAAACTGTATGGAACGACGGTAAGGCAGAGATCAAGTATCACAACGTAAGAACGATACTTGCCGTACCTTATGATGTTCCGCTGGTTGGATATAACTCAAAGATAGTAAACAAGCTCCGTCTTTGGGGCGCGTCTGTTTCCGATGACTTAGACTTCCAGAACTACAACCAGGATACCTTTAACCGCGTAATGGAAGCAAGAGCAATGGCTAAGCAGCTTTCAGGCATTCTCTATCCGGACGATACAACTTACGAGGGTAAGAGACTCCGCCTAAGCCAGCAGTACTTCCTCGTATCTGCTACTTTGCAGTGGATTTTGAGAGAGTTTGAGGAGAGAAACGGCGGGAAGTGGGATAAGCTGCCGGACAAGGTTGTTATCCACATTAACGACACACATCCGACGCTTGCAATCCCCGAAATGATGCGCCTGCTTATGGACGAGAAGGGACTTGGCTGGGAGGAAGCGTGGGAGATTGTTACTCACGTATTCGCTTACACAAACCACACCGTAATGAGCGAGGCTCTTGAAAAGTGGAACGAGGGAATGTTCGCTTCGCAGATGCCGAGAATTTATGAGATAGTTGTTGAGATAAACCGCCGTCTTATGGAAAAGCTCAGAGCGGTATACGGCGACGATCAGGGTAAGCTCAACTGGATGGCTGTTATTTCAAACGGTCAGGTAAATATGGCGAATTTGTGTCTTGCAAGCTGCTTCGCTGTAAACGGCGTATCTCAGCTTCACACACAGATTTTGAAGGACGATATTTTCCACGATTACTATGTGCTTGACAAGGAGCGCTTCCACGCTATTACAAACGGTATCACCTTCAGAAGATGGATTGCAAACTGTAACCCCGAGCTTACCGCGCTTATCGATTCGAAGATAGGCAAGGGCTGGCTCAAGAAGGCTGATAAGCTAAAGGAGCTTGCTAAGTTCGCCAAGGATAAGGACTTCCAGAAGAAGTTTGATAAGATTAAGAGAGATAACAAGGCTGCGCTTGCTGCTTATATCAAGGA
>ODAI013196856.1_pt1 | contig 31339 bp, 19 predicted proteins | sample 1539321 | NCBI WGS metagenome assembly ODAI01 (sample SAMN02144231, study PRJEB22623) | gut metagenome | biome: sheep rumen | host: Ovis aries | place: New Zealand
GAGCCGACATCGCATACATGTCACCCTTGTCATAACCGCGTGCCGTCACGACGCCGGTGATCGGGGAACGGAGGATCGTATTCTCCACCAGATTGTCATACTGCGACTTGCTGACCTTGTAGGCCAGCTCGACCTGCTCGAAATCGGACTGTGACACGCCGCCTTCCTGCAAGAGGGCCCGCAGACGGGAAAGCTCGGTCGAGTCGTTGACCAGCTTGAGCCGCGCCTGATCGAGGTTGAGCGCATCCATTTCCGCCAGAACCTGGCCGGCACGCACGAAGTCGCCGACTTCGACATTGATCTTCTTGATCCGTCCGCCGGTTTGGGGGACGATGTTGTTGATGGCGTAGGCCTGGACCGTGGTGGAATAGACTTCATCCTGCGGTACATCCTGGTAGGCAGCGGTGGCCAGCTCGACCTTGACGGGGGCATCGGACTGGATTCCGGCCTGGGCCTGGGCGCCCGCCGGAGCCCCGCTGCCCTGTTTGCCGGACTTGCCGGCGCAAGAAGCGACCATCACGGCCGCAACGACAATCATTGCTATTGTCTGGAGTGTGCGTTTCATATCGTGTATCTGTTATTATTCCGTGAAATCATAACCCAGCACCTCTTCGAGCTGGGCCTTGGCAACGACAAATTCGTAGATGGCCTGCGAGACACCGAGCTGCGCCTGCGTCAGGGACAGCTGGGCACTGTTCAGGTCCGTAATCGTACTGCGGCCGACATTGTAGGACTTGACCGCGATGTCGTAGGCCTTGCGCGCCGTCTCTTCGGCGACCTGGGCAGCCTGGTAGCTCATCATCTTGGTCTCCATCTGGCTGAGATACTGACGCACGGCGATCTTGAGCTGGCGCTCCGTGTCGGAAAGCTGCATCTTCAGCTCGTCGTGCTGCACCTGCGCCTGCTTGATCGCATGGTAACGGCGGCCGCCGGCAAAGATCGGGATCTGCAGGCTCAGGCCTACCGTGGAATAAGGCGACCAGCGGTATTCACTGAATTTGAAGTCGTTGGTCATCGCATTGATGCTGTAGTTGAAAGCCAGCGCCAGGCTCGGCAGCGCCGCATACTTCTGCATCTTGACGGCATCGGCCAGTTCTTCGGCCTGGATGGCCAGCTGGCGCATGGTCGAATTGTTCTCGAGCCCGACGTCATCGTGCTTGTGAATGTCATAGAACATCTGTCCCGACCAGTCCTGCAGCGATCCGGCGACATCGATCTCGGTGTCGAGATCCATGCCGAGGATGGCCTTGAGCTGCCAGAGGGCGATCGCCACCTGGTTGGCCGACTCATAGACCTGGGGGATGGCATTCTGGACCGTGGCCTTGGCACGGTTGTAGTCGAGTTCGGAGGCCTTCTGGACCTGGAAACGGCGTTCGGTCTGGGTAAAGCTTTCGAGGGCGTTGTCATACACCTCCTGATAGACGTGCAGGGCTTCCTTCGCCAGCAGGACACCGAAAAAGGCCTGCTTGACCTGCGTCACCATGCCGAGGCGCGAGGAGCGGGCTTTCTCGATGGCGAGTTCGACATCTTCGCCTGCGACCTTGAGGCTCTTCCACAACTGGGCGTTGATCAGGGGCATGGAGGCGGAGACGCCGGTCATGAAGGTATTCCAACGGCCGACTTCGAACCCGTCACTGGCGGAGCGGGACGGCATCGCTTCCGCGGCCGCCGTCTGCTCTTCGCCTCCGGGAGCCATACCGGAAAGGGCACCCATGTCGAAGTCCATGTACATCACCTGTTTCTTGATCGTGCGCTGATAGGAAGCCGACCCGTCGATCTGCGGGAAAAGGGAGGCATAACTGCCTTTCTGGGCGTATTTAGCGCGCTCGATATCGCGCTCAGCCACCTTGACGGAGACATTCTCGCTGAGGGCGATCTTGAGCGCGTCTTCCAGCGTGAGGACCAGCGTGGCGGTATCTCCCGCCTCCCGGCGGCCACCCAGCTCTGCCGTACGGTCTGTCCGGTCGATAATTCTATTGGAACCGGCCGGATCCACCGGATCCTTGGGTTTGAACTGCGCTCCCAGCCCTTGGGAAACCAAGAGCAGGATCGAAGTTCCGATCAAAGAATATTTCTTCATAAATAACTCTAAACCAACAGGTTGATGCCTAACTAATACAAGTTGTGCCGCATCCGTAAGATGCGGCACAGTATTGCTGCAAAGATTAAGCCAGAGCCATCATCCTCTCAGGCTCTTGGCATAATGGGTCGGAGCCTGCTTCCTGGGAGTTTCCTCCGGATGAACGGAACGGGCCGGCGTCTTGTGCGTAAAGGAATATATGAGCAGTGCAATACCCGCGATGACGAAGGGGATCGAAAGGAGCTGGCCCATGTTGAGCGCCATCCCTTCCTCGAAACCGACCTGGGGCTCCTTGATGAATTCAATCAAGAAGCGCATGCCGAAACAGCCGACCAGGAAAAGTCCGAAGAAAAAGCCCCGGTGGACCTTGTCCAGCTTCTTCCAGTAGATCCATACCATCACCAGTCCGAGGACCAGGTAGCTCAGCGCCTCATAAAGCTGGGTCGGATGCTTGGGCTCCGTCTCGTTCCGAAGATCGAAGATGAAACCCCAGGGCAGCGAAGTCACGTCGCCGTAGATCTCCGAGTTGAAGAGATTGCCCAGACGGATGAAGCAGCCGGCGAAGGCCACTGCGATACAGAGGTGGTCCATGATCCACAGATAGTCGAAATCATGCTTCCGTCCGTAATGACGGGCGAACCACCACATGGCCAGCAGCAGCGCTATCGCACCGCCGTGGCTCGCAAGGCCCCCTTTCCAAGGCATGAAGATCTCCCAGAAGCCCTTCCAGCTGCCGAAATAATAGTCCGGCTGGTAAAAGCAGCAATGCCCTAGCCGCGCGCCGACGATGGTCGCGGCGAGCAGGGTGTAGAGCAGCGGATCCAGCAGTTTCTCCGGGATTCCCTCCCGCTTGAAAAACCACTTGAAGATATACCAGCCCAGGATGAATCCCGCCACGAACAGCAGGGAGTACCAGCGGATCTCCAGGCTCCCGATGTGGAACAAGACCGGGTCCACATGCCAATGAACGAACAGATATTCCATAACAGCCGGATAAAGGGAAAAAGGCCGCCCGCAGGCGGCCCTGTTATTTTATTCGCGGATCGCGGCAATGCCGGGCAGCTCCTTGCCTTCGATGGCCTCGAGCATGGCGCCGCCGCCGGTGGAGACGTAGCTCACCTTGTCGGCATAGCCCATCTGGGTGACAGCTGCGACGGAGTCGCCGCCGCCCACGAGGGTGAAAGCTCCGTTGGCAGTGGCCTCAGCGAGGTCCTGGGCGATGCGGAGGGTACCCTTGGCGAAGAGAGGAATCTCGAAGACACCGACGGGACCGTTCCAGAGGATGGTCTTGGAGGCGTCGATGACCTTCTTCCAGGCAGCGAGGGTGTGAGGGCCGGCGTCCACGCCTTCCCACTCGTCGGGAATGTCGCAGGACGGGAAGACCTTGGTCTCAGCCTCATTGGAGAACTCCTGGGTGCCTACGGCCTCGGTGGAGAGGTATACCTTAACGCCCTTGGCCTTGGCCTCCTCGAGGATGGCAAGTGCATCGGGCATGAGGTCGTCCTCGTGCAGGGAGTTGCCGATCTTGCCGCCCTGGGCCTTGATGAAGGTATAGCCCATGCCGCCGCCGATGATGAGGTTGTCGACCTTGCCGACGAGGTTCTTCAGGACAGCGAGCTTGGAGGAAACCTTGGAGCCGCCAACGATGGCGGTCAGCGGACGCTCGGCCTCGTGAAGGACATGGTCGATGGCCTTGATCTCACCCTCCATGAGGTAGCCGAACATCTTGTCGTTCGGGAAATACTTCGCGATGAGGGCGGTGGAGGCGTGTGCGCGGTGGGCGGTGCCGAAGGCGTCGTTGATATAGCAGTCGGCGTAGGAAGCCAGATGCTTGACGAATTCTTTCTGGCTGGCCTTGACGGCAGCCTTGGCAGCGGCCTTCTCCTCGTCGGAAGCGTCCTCTGCGAGCCCGCGGGGCTTGCCTTCCTCCTCGGCGTAGTAGCGGAGGTTCTCGAGCAACAGGACTTCACCCGGCTTGAGGGCGGCAGCCTGTGCGTCGGCCTTCATGCAGTCGTCGGCGAACTGGACGGGGGCGCCGAGGCGCTCGGACACGCGGGCGACGATATGCTTGAGGGAGAACTTGGGATCCACCTTCTTCGGACGGCCGAGGTGCGACATGATGATGAGCGATCCGCCCTTCTCAAGGACTTTCTTGAGCGTGGGGATGGCAGCGCGGATGCGGGTGTCGTCGGTGATTTCGAAATTCTCGTTGAGCGGGACGTTGAAGTCTACGCGGACGATGGCTTTCTTGCCGGTAAAATCGTAAGAGTCAATGTGCTGTTGCATAAGTATAAAATTAGAGTTATTTCAAATCGTCGTAGCCACAAAAATAACAATTTTCGCTGAATAACCACTATCTTTGCACCGATAATCAGAAACACCATGAAAATCGAATACCCGGCTGCGTCCTGGAAGGACTACGAAATCATCGACTCCGGCAGGGGTGAGAAACTCGAGCGCTACGGCCGCTTCGTCATGGCGCGTCCCGAGCCGAAGGCTCTGTGGGACAAGTCCATGACCGAGGCCGAATGGGCCCGGCTCATGCACACGCGCTTCGCGCCAGGCGCAGGCTTCGGCAAGGCCGGCAAGGAGGACAGCGGCACCTGGGAGCGCATGAAGAAGATGGATGACCAGTGGTACATCGCATACCGAAGCGCACAGGCCGGCCTGAGCCTTCGCCTGCGCCTCGGTCTGACGTCCTTCAAGCACGTCGGGGTGTTTCCCGAACAGGCCCCGAACTGGGAGTATATCTACGCCAACACCCGCGCCCTCGTGGAGCAGGCCGAGGCGCAGGGCCGCCCGCGGCCCAAGGTGCTGAACCTCTTTGCCTACACAGGCGCGGCATCGCTCGCGGCCAAGGCCGCCGGGGCCGACGTCACCCACCTCGATTCCGTGCGCCAGGTCGTGACCTGGGCCAAGGAGAACATGGAAGCCAGCGGCCTGGACGGCATCCGCTGGGTGGTCGAGGACGCCATGAAATTCGCCCGGCGGGAAGCCCGCCGCGGCAACACCTACCAGGGCATCATCCTCGACCCGCCCGCCTACGGCCACGGCCCCGACGGAGAGCGCTGGAAGCTCGACGAGTGCCTTTTCGACATGCTCAGGAGCGTCTCGCAGATCCTCGCCCCCAAGGATGCATTCATGGTCCTCAACCTTTATTCCAACGGCTACTCAGCCCTTCTGGGCGAGACCGTCGTGAAGGAAGCCTTCGGCCTCAAGGGCCTGGAAGGCTATGAAATGGAAAGCGGGGAGCTTGCCCTGCTTGACAGCTTCGGCAAAGCCCTCCCGCTTTCGATATTCGTGCGACTCAGGCGCTAGCCTTCGTCCACAGTCAAGGTATCGGTCTCCTGGACGGTGGAGGACTCGCCCGTCACGTACCCGAGGAGAGCCTCGTAATTCTTGCCGATCTTCTCCGCCAGGTCCTTGTCGCCGGCGGACTTGACCACATCCTGCAGATAGTACACATACTGCCCGCACAGTTCGAACTCGGACTGGGCGTAGTCGTAGTACTCCAGGTAGAACCTGGACGAGACGAGCAGGTCGTTGAACAGGTCGATGGCCAATTCGCGGGCCTTCTCGGGCTGGCCCAGACGGTAGTACTGGCTCACCATCTCGCAGACCATATAGTCATTGCCCGAGAAACCGATGGGAATGGACTCCAGCGGATATGACTTGGGATCCAGCACGCGCTGGCATTTGTCCAGCATCTCAAGGGCACGGTCGTTCTCGCCGGCCTTCATGAAGGCCTCGGCGGCATTGACGAAGAGTCCGCGCTGCGACATCACTCCGAGGTGCGTGTAGAGGTTCTGGTAATCCACGAAATAGTCGTCGCGGGAGATGGCATCCCACTTGAAGACATTGGTCATCAGGTCGTAGAGCCTGTCGGTATCGACTATGCCGGGATCGGTAGTGGTCATCTTGTTCTTGAACGGGACGAACTTGGCGGAATACCCTTCGTACATGAGGTAATCCTTGATGCCGATGTTGAGGTCCCCTCCCTGGTTGAGCACATGCAGCGGCCTGTCCCACTGATAGTTGGACAGCAGGTCGAGCATGAAGAGCTCGGGCTTGGTGAGATAGTCCTTGTCCTTGGGAATCTCGAGGACGATGCTGTCAGGAACAGCGTCGGCGAACTTGGGGCTGACTATGCCGCTGCGGATGGCGTTTTCCTTGTTGACCGGGACGATGAGCTTGCGGGAGATGATATAGTCCACCTTCTTGCCGCTGCTCACCTGCACCTTGACGTCGGGATGCTTGAAGACGGTCATGACATCAGAGAGAAGCATGGGCTGCTCGCGCGAGTCATATATGAAGATGTATTCGTTGGTGCCGTACAGGTACTGCTCCTGGCCGACGGTCAGGGGCAGCGGGGCCGACTCGTTGACGGCGTACTTCATCTGGTCGATGTGCCAGTCGGTACCGAGCAGCGAAGTGTTGACCACACGCACGTCGGTACGGACACCCTCGACCTCCTGGGCATACCAGAGAGGGAAGGTGTCGTTGTCTCCATGGGTGACGAGGATGCCGTTGGGGCCAACGGAGTTGAGGTAGTTGGAGGCCATCTCGGTGGATGTGCGGCGGTTGGAGCGGTCGTGGTCGTCCCAGTTCTCGGCGGCCATGAGGGCTGGAACGAACAGGCAGACGACGGTCGCGGCCGCAGCGACAGCGGTGGAGCTGCGCCCCTTCAGGGCGTCATCCACCCAGCTGTAGATGGCGGCCACGGCCAGGCCTATCCAGATGGAGAAGGAGTAGAACGACCCGGCATAGGCATAGTCGCGCTCGCGCACCTGGAACGGTGGCTGGTTGAGGTACACCACCACGGCGATTCCGGTCATGAAGAAGAGCAGGAACACCAGCCAGCTGCCGCGCTTGTCGCGGTCGAACTGGAAGAAGAGTCCCAGCAGGCCCAGCAGCAGAGGCAGGAAATAATAGTGGTTCTTGCCCTTGTTCTCCAGAAGGACCGGCGGGGCGTCGGACTGGTCGCCGAGGCGGAGGTTGTCGATGAAGCCTATGCCGCTCTCCCAGTTTCCGTAGAAAAGGTCCCCGGGCATCTGGCCGTGGATCTCGTTCTGGCGGCCGACGAAGTTCCACATGAAGTAGCGCCAGTACATCCAGTTGAGCTGGTAGTCGAAGAAATAGGCGAGGTTGGCGCCCATCGTGGGCTTGCGGTGCTCGCGGCCGGCGATGCGGCGTCCCTTGCCGTTCATGTAGCTCTCGTAGAAATTGATGCTGCGCTGGTCAAGTCCGCTCCACATGCGCGGGAAGAGCATCTTGCCGGAGGCTTCGTACTTGGCATCGACAGGACCCTCGGCGTGGATGTATTTCCCGTTCAGGGGAGCCCAGTACTTGGTGGTCTTGAGCTCATAGGGGGCATCGAAGTACTGGCCGTAGACGATGGGGGTGGAGCCGTACTGCTCACGCGACAGGTAGCGGACGAGCGTAAAAGCGTTGTCGGGCTGGTACTCGTTGGTCGGGGTCTTGGCGCAGGAGCGGATGATGTCGATGCTGAAGATGGAGAAGCCGATGATGATGGTGGTGCAGCACAGCAGGGCTGTGTTCCAGAACACCTTCTGGGTCTTGAGCGTGCGGAAAAGGCCCCAGAAGCAGAGAGCCAGGAGGGCGACCATGAAGAAGGCCGCGCCGGAGTTGTAAGGCAGGCCGAGGACGTTCACGAAGAAGAGGTCGGTGTAGGCCGCAAGCTTGGGAAGCCAGGGGATGATGAGGAACAGGATGAAAGCAAGGATCACCACCGAAACGGCGAAGACCTTGACCAGCTCCCAGAAAGTGTAGGGCTTGTCCTCGCGCCTCTTGTAATAGAACATGAAGACGAGGGCGGGGATGGCCAGAAGGTTCAGGAGGTGGATGCCGATCGACAGGCCCATCAGGAAGGAGATGAGCACGATCCAGCGGTTGGCGTAAGGGGTGTCGGCCTGCTCATACCACTTGGTCATGGCCCAGAAGACCATGGCCGTGAAGAGGGATGACATGGCGTACACCTCGCCCTCCACCGCCGAGAACCAGAAGGTGTCGGAGAAGCAGTAAGCGAGGGCGCCGACGGCGCCGCTGCCGACCACGGCCAGCGCGCCGCCCGCGCCGTACCGGCCATCCTCGCCGGGCCTGACAAGCCTCTTGGCGAAGAAGACGATGGTCAGGTACAGGAAGAAGATGGTCAGGGCCGAGCACAGCGCGCTCATGGCGTTGACGAGCAGCGCGGCGTGCATGTTGTCCCCGAACATGGTGAAGACCCGGGCGATGAGCTGGAAGACGGGGTTCCCCGGAGGGTGACCGACCTCAAGCTTGTACGACGAAGCGACAAACTCGCCGCAGTCCCAATAGGAAGCGGTGGGCTCTATGGTGGAGAGGTACGTCACGAGCGAGACCACGAACACCGCAGCCGCCGCGATCCTGTTCCACAGGTTGAATTTCTTATTGTCCATATTCTCTGTCATTCCGGGCGGAAAGATACCGGAATTTACAAAGATACGAAGCTTTTCCGTTTAATCGAAAAAAATATGGCCCCGCCTCAAAGCGGAGCCATACGGTTCAGGTATATGGAGCCGGCTTATCTCGCCATGATGGCGAGAGCCTCCCTGTCGGGGGCGTTGAGCACATAGCTCTTGTCCGCAAGGATCATGGTCGCGCCTTCCTCGGTAGTATAGGCCGGCCACTGTGGCAGACCGGTCTTCTTTCCCTTGTTGGGGTCGCCGTTCGCCATGAAGTTATAGAGGGCCTTGGACATCTTCTTGGAAAGGTTTCTCGGATACTGGCCGCCACCGGTATGGGATACCTGCAAGTCGGTATTCATGAACCAGAATGCAATGTCCATCGTGTGGAAAGCGTGGAGACGTCCGTCGAGGATGGGAGGCTGCCAGTCGAACCATGCGAGGTAGACAGGAGCGCTCTGGCGTGCCTTGAGGTCAGCAGTGCGGATGGCTCCGGCACGCGAGCTGGCTACGAGGTCATTGATCTCAATCGGGAGTTTATCGGGGAATATCTTGGCAAACGCATCGTATACGGCAGCTGCTTTCTCCTCGCCCAGTGCAGGGGCCATCCAGCTGCCTCCCTTTGCAATCATCCCGATAACCTCCTCCTTGGAAGAAGCATGCTTCTTGGCATCGTCACGGGCGGAAGGCCACTCGGCAGTCGTCGTACAGATCAGCATCGGGACGTTGGAGCAGTGGTCACCCTGGAAGAAATCTCCCATGGGGATATGCTCACCGTCGGCGATGGGACCGAAGCCGAAACGGCCGAGACCGGGATGCGATGCGGCGAACTCCCTCTGTACCTTGTTGGCCAAGGCCATATACTCCTCGAAAGGCATCTGCTGGAGTTTGTCCATCTCTTCGGGTTTGAGCCCTGCCTCGTTAAGGATGGCGAGGCCGAGTTCGCGGGCAGAATCCTTGTCGATGGCGGAAGTGGCGCTGCCGCTCAGTGCAACTGCCTTGTGTATCAAGCCCTTGGTCTCCGGCATCGTCACGAGATTGCAGACTTTTGCTCCGCCGCCGCTCTGGCCGATGATCGTAACATTGTCGGGGTCGCCGCCGAAATTGGCGATATTGTTGTGCACCCACCTCAAAGCCTCGACCAGGTCGAGGATACCGACATTGCCGGAGTCCTTGAACTTCGGGTCCACTCCTGAAAAGTCAGTGAAACCAATGGAGTTCAACCTATGGTTGGGCGACACGAAGACAGCACCGGTATAATGGCTGAAGTTCTCACCATGGTACTCATGATGCTCGATGCTGTTGCCGCTGGAGAATCCGCCTCCGTGGATCCAGACTATGACCGGCCGCTTGGCATTGTCGAGTCCCGGCGTCCAGACGTTCAGATTCAGGCAATCCTCACTCATGTCGTAGTAGTTCCAGCAATCGAGGAACGTTGCGATGTTGTTGGGGTACTTCATTATGGACTGAGGAGCACATGCCCCGTAGAAAACGGCGTCTTTCACACCTTCCCATGGCTGCGGGGGTTTCGCCGGCATGAAGCGGTTCTCTCCGGCAGTGCTCGCTCCATACGGAATGCCGAGGAACGTGTATGTGTCGCGCATGATATATCCCCTCACTTTTCCGTATTGGGTATTGGCGATGGCGATATCATCGCCGATATACAGCTGCTGGTCGGTGCGACTGAAGAAATTCTCGTCCTTGTCGTTCCTGCACGAAACAGCTGCGAGCGCGAGCGAGAACATCAGGACCGGAAGTAATATCCTTTTCATGATTGACTTGTATTATTTGTGCTAGAATTTGAAAATGGCTGAAGAGACCGGAGAGATTGAGATGACATCACCCTTCTTGGTCTGCTTATATGTGCACTTCCCATAACTGCCGCCGATCAGGGCGGGCTGGGAGGCTTCGGTCGGAAGGGTAACCTTCACGGCCTTTGCGGAAGGATTCAGGACGACATAGCATCGCTCGTTCCCGAGCCTGCGCTCATAAACCATCGGATAGGGCTGGTCCAGACTGCTGACAAGCCGCCACTCTGCATCTGCTCCAAGAGCCTTCACATCCTTTCTCAGCTTAAGCATCCCCCGGACATAGTTCAGGAGGGACGCGGGATCGTTATCTTCCTTCTCCACCGTCATGCGGTCGGGATCGGGATCCTGCGGGATATAGATCTTCTCGACCGGGGCGGATGAGAAGCCGCCGTTGGCCGTACCGTCCCACAGCATGGGAATACGGCAGCCGGCACGGCCGCCGGACCCGTCCGTGGACGGTGCGGCTGGGTTCTGTTTGAGGCCGATCTCATCGCCGTAGTAGATGAACGGGACTCCGGGCATGGTGAGGAAGAAGGTCATGGCGACCTTAAGCTCCTCGGGGGTGGTGCGGCCCTCGGTGCACACGCGGTTGAAGTCGTGGTTGCCGGAAGGCATGCTCACATAGCCCTTGCCCTTTGAGGAGTCGTACTGGTAGGTATATAGGTCGTACCAGGTCTTGAGTTCGCCTGCACCCGCCTTGTCGAAATAAGGCACTGAAGGCGTCGCATCCGGACCGAACCCGCGCCTGCCGTAGAAGAACAGCGATGAGTAGTTGTATTGTCCGTCATGGCAGAAAAAGTCGATGTCGAACCCCGCTTCCAGTGACTGGGAAGGGTTGAACCACTCCGCAATAAGCACTCCTTCAGGATACTCCTCGTCGAACCACTTCGTAAAGTCTTCTTTCCACAGCTTGATGGTAGCTGCCTTGTCAAAGTCGTTCTTGACCAAGCTTGCAGCCATGTCCACGCGGAACCCGTCCACACCCTTGTCCATCCAGAAGGAGATGATATTCTTCATCTCCCTGCGCATTGCCTTGGGACCCGGGGCATCGACCGCCTGCTCCCACGGATGCTCCGGGTCGGGATTGGCGAAACCGAAGTTAAGGGCGGGCTGGGTATCGAAGAAATTCTTGATATAATAGGGGCCGCGGGGAGCGTCCGTAGCGACGAACTTGCGTATAAGACCTGCGTTGGAATTCATCAGTGCAGCATAGTCCATAGGCCCCGTCTGCTCAGGTTCCTCGGGCTTGAAGGAAGGCCAGATGTAGTAGTCGGAGTAGCGCAGGTCCGGAGCTTCCTTCGACTGAAGGAACCATTCGTTCTGGTCCGAGGAGTGGCCAGCCACGAGGTCGAGGACGACCTTCATGCCGCGCGCGTGGGCTTGCTTTACAAGCTCCACGAGGTCGCTGTTGGTACCGAAGCGCTTATCCACACGGTAGAAGTCAATGACGTCATAACCTCCGTCGGTCCAGCCCGACACATATATCGGGTTGAGCCAGATGGCGCTGATGCCGATGGACTTGATATAGTCCAGGCGGGAGATGATGCCTTTGAGGTCGCCGTACCCGTCTCCGTCGCTGTCCTGGAAGGACGAGGGATAGATCTGGTAGAAGACGGCGTCGCTCAGCCATGAAGGCTGGGTGGCTTTCTGCGCGTGAGCGGCGGGGACGGCAAGCAGGCATCCGAGCGCCAGGGAAAGGAGTTTCTTATTCTTCATATAGGTCAGATGTATTTGTGCAAATTTAGAGTTTTTCCACGACTATGCGCAGCCAGTCTTCCATGTCGGAGACCCAGCTCTGCTTGTATATCATCGAATCCTGCCAGCCCCACCCATGTCCTCCGGTCGGGAAGATATGCATGGTGGCCGAAACCTTATGGGAGAGCAGCTGCCCGTAATACATCAGGCTATTCTGCGGAGGAACGGCCTCGTCGTCGGAGCACAGCACTATGAATGCGGGAGGAGTGTCTTCCGTCACGTGCTTCTCGCAGCTGTATCTGTCCACGAGTTCACGGGAAGGTTCCTTGCCCAGGAGGGCATCCCTCGAAAGCATGTTGGTGAGCTCCGTCTCCATCGTGATAACCGGATACATGAGTATCTGGAAATCGGGACGAGTCCGGGAGTCGGTGTACATTGTGGCGCCGCATGCGGCCAGATGGCCGCCTGCGGAATTGCCCATTACTCCCACTTTTGTGATTCCAAGCTCTTCCGCTTTGCCGCGCATGATCCTTATGGCCTGCTGGAGATCGCTGAGAGGAACCTCATGGTGACCGCAAGGGAGTCTGTACTGAAGCATGCAGTAAGTGATGCCGCGTGCATTGAACCAGTCCTTAAGGTCCCTTCCTTCGTATGTCTGCGACTCCATGATGTAAGCACCTCCAGGACACATGATGACGCAAAGGCCGTTAGGTTCCTTGGCGGGATAGACTTCCATCATGGCATCCTCGTAGGCATGGGCACGGAAAACGATGAAACCGGAGTCCGGACCGGGGATTTCGAACGCATTCGGAGCGCCGTCAGGCCACAGGCGGACGGTATCAATCGGGGCCGGCCGCCCTTGTGCGAGGGCGGCCACGGCCACGAAAGATGCGGCTGTCAAAGCCAGGATCCTTCTCATCGGATCAGAAAGAGCCATAACCCGGGTTCTGGACATATGCTCCTCTCGTAAGGTTGTACTGCGTAAGCGGCACAGGGAAGTACTCGTCGCGACCAGGGGTGAACTTCACGCCCTGATAGTAGACACGCTTGTCCTTCTCAACCTCGAAGTAGCGGTTCATGGTCTCGGCGGCGATGCCCCAGCGGACAAGGTCGAAGAAACGCTCTCCTTCAAGGGCCGTCTCGAGACGGGTCTCGAAACGGAGGGCCTTGCGGGCATAGTCCTGGGTCCAGCCCTCTGCGGGATACTCATTGATCACGTAATTGGCAGCATAGCCGTTCACGTCGACGGCGGTCGGGAAGTTCACCTTGTCCTCCCAGGCTGTCACATAAGGGCTGTTCTTTGCCCTGCGGCGGATCTGGTTGATCAGGTCGCGGGCCTCGTCCTGGCGGCCGAGTTCAATCAAAGCCTCAGCCCTCCACAGAAGGACGTTTGCATAGCGGATGATCTGGTAATTCAGGCCGGAATTGCCCCAAGGATAAGTGGTTGCGAGATCTCCTGAATCAGGGGATACAAGGAAACGCTTGATGAAATGGTAGCCGTAGGAGTTGAAGTCACGATACCAATGCTCGTCCACCGGAGCATCGGGCCAGGTCTTCCACCGTACGTTGATACGCCCGATGGTAAAGTCCAGGCGCGGATCCACAGGATGCTCGATATTGGTGTTGGTGTAGGTTTTGGATCCATCGGGATTGATGGTCTCTACCACCTGGTCATAGTCGTCGTCCTGGAAAGAACCGTCCAGCAGCGGGAGGCCGTTGGCGTCCGTCTTGTATGCGTTCACGAGGTCCTGGCTGGCCTTGAAGAAGTCGTCGCCGTTGTAAGGACCCTTGGGGGTGTTGAGCAGGGCGCTCCAGTTGACGTGGCCGATGGCGCTGTATGCCCACGGCAGGGACAGGGTGGCCCCGTCGTTCATGGAGTACTGGACAGCCCAGATGGACTCTTCGGCATTCTCATATGCGATCATATCGAGCTTCTGGAAGTCGTCAAGCAGGCCGTAGTTGCCGGAGTTGATGACGTCGCCGGTCAGTGCGACGACCTTCTCGAGATCTGCCTTGTCGATGTTGGTCACGGAGTTGTCGGCGGGGTTCTGGCGATAAGCCTTGTAAAGGTACACCTTTGCGGCGTATGCCTCGGCGACATACTTGTTGGCGCGGCCCTTGTCCTTGAAGGATGCGGGAAGCACCTTGGCGGCTTCCTCCAGGTCGGCAGCTATCTTGCCGAGTATCTCATCGCGGGTGAACTCGTCGTTACGGATGTTCACGTAATCGACCTCCTGCACCGTCTCGTCGATCCAGGGAATCTTGTTGAAGTGACGGCTCAGCTCGAAATAATAGTGGGCGCGGAGCACCTTCATCTCAGCCTTGAGATACTCAAGTTCGGGGACCTCGGAAGGGTCGCAGGTCTCGAGGACCTGGAGGGTGGAGTTGGCACGCTTGACCGACTGGTAGAGCGCCTGCCACCATCCGTTGAGCGAACCGTGCGTGGCATCGATGACATAGGTCTCGATCATGTGGAAATTGGTGTTGTCCGAAGGACCACCGCCGCCTTTATAGGCATTGTCGGCATGGAGTTCACCCTCAAGCCAATGGTTGACGGGAGAGCCCATGGCACCGAACGTGGTATTGGGACCTGCGAGAGCGGAGTAGGCCGCATTGACCAGGTATCCTACACCCTCGCTTGAATTCAGTACGCCGTCGTTCATGGATCCCTGGGGAGGGATGTCCAGGAATTCCTTCTCGTTGCAGGCGGTCATCGCAGTAAAGGCGGCTGCGACCAGGAGTGCATATTTGATTTTCATTTTATTCAGCATTTTAATTTGAGGCTAGAATCCGAAGTTGATGCCAAGGACATAGTTGCGCCCGAACGGGTAGGGATAGCCCAGAGCTTCCGGATCGGGGCCGGTGTACTTGGTAAAGGTGAGCAGGTTCTGTCCCTGGATATAGACGCGGGCCGAACGGAGCTTGAGGGCCCTGAGGAGGTTGTCGGGGAGAGTGTACCCGAGGACTATGTTCTTCAGGCGGAGGTATGAGCCGTCCTCGACGTACCAGTCGGAGGTGAGGTTTTCGCTGTTCTTGTTGATGGTGGAAGGAGCTGCGTACTTGCTGTTGTACACGCCGGTCTTCTCGAATTCATAATATGCCTTCGTCGCGTCAAGCAGCCTGGTTGAGTGGTTGCCGAGGCCCTCGCCGAGCGGGAAGAAGTCGGTATAGAGCTTGGACGTGTTGTAGGCGTCACGGACCATTCCGTTGAAGAAGAGCGAGAGGTCGAAGCCCTTCCAGGAGGCGGAGAGGTTCAGGCCGTACTGGACCAGCGGGAGGTCGCTTCCGATATACTTCTGGTCGGCAGTGGAGATCACGCCGTCGCCGTTGACGTCAAGATACTTGACACGTCCCACACCGGGGACGCCGAACTGGACGTCATACTTGCCGACATACTCGTCCACTTCGGCCTGGGTACGGAAAACGCCGTCAGTGTCGTAACCCACGCGGGCACCGTATGGCAGGCCAACGTTCGTCACGTTCGCGGCCTGGTTGCCGCAACCGAAGGTATAATAGATATCCTCAGGGAGGTAGGATATCTTGTTCCTGGAGTAGGTGGCGTTGCCGGAGATCTCATAGCTGAAATCGCCCACGGTGTTACGCCATGAAGCCACGAGCTCGAGGCCCTTGTTGTTCATTGAAGCACAGTTCTGGTAGGACTGGCCGCCTTCACCGTTGACAGCAGGGACAGGCAGCTGGTAAAGCATGCCGGTGGTCTCCTTGTTATAAGCGTCGAAGGTCAGGGCGAGACGGTTGTCAAGGAACGCCGCATCGAAACCGAGGTTGACCTGTTCGGTCTGCTCCCACTTCAGAGCGGGGTTGCCCGACTGGCTGCGGACGGCACCGTTGGCGAGGGTGCTGCCGTCTCCGCTGAGGTTGTAGCTTCCGTTCCAGATATTCACGGAGTAGATATTGTAGGTGGCGGTGTTGTTGATCTGGTCGTTACCGTTGATACCCCAGGAAGCACGGAGCTTGAGGTCGGAGAGCCATCCGGAAGTGCCGGACATAAAGCCTTCCTTATTCACCCTCCAGCCGATGGAGGCGGAAGGGAAGATACCGGAGTTGTGGATCTTACCGAAACGCGAGGATGCATCGCGGCGGACCGTTGCGGAGAACAGGTACTTCTCTGCCAGCGTGTAGTTGACCTTGCCGAAGTAGGAGGTCATCGCGTAAATGTTGGCGGAGTTGTTGGATGTCTTTGTGCCTTCGGCAACAGAGATGTAGGCATAGTCGCGCGATGTCAGAGCAAAGCCCGTCGCCGTGGCGGAGGTGACGTCGGTACGGTTCTTCTTGGCCTCGGTACCGAGCAGGAAAGTAGCGGAATGGATGCCGCTGTTGAGGCTGTAGGTAGCCGTGTTGGTCCATACCCATTCGAGATTGTCGGTCTGGGTGACTTCCAGGGAAGTGTCGGAATAGGAACGCACGTGCTCATCCCAAGCCGGAGTCAGGATGTTGGTGTAGTTGGGGTTGTAGTTGACACCGAAGGTGGAACGCAAGGTCAGGTTCCTGACAGGGGTGATGTCGATATAGGCATTGCCGAACACCCTCCAGCTCTTATAGATATTGTTCGCTTCATTGTCGATGTAGCGGATGAGGTTCTGGCGGCTTCCCAGCAGGTCCACTTCTGCGCCGGCATAGCTGCCGTCGCTGGCATAGATGGCCTGTGCAGGATGCTGGGCCAGGATCTGACGCTCGATGGCCTCGTATCCGCTGGGCTTCTTGTGCTGGGTCCAATAGGTAAGGTTGAGGGATTCACCGATCTTGAGGCGGTTGTCGAAGAAACGGTACTCGGTGTTGTAACGGGTGCCGAACGAGAGGTAGTCTGAGTTGCGGAGCGTACCGTCCTGGTCAAGGACGTTGAAGCTCAGCGAGGAGACGTGGTCCTTGCTTCCCTTGGAGATGGAGACGCTGTAGTTCTGCATCAGGGCGTTGCGGTAGGACTCCTTGAACCAGTCGGTGTCAGAGATGAGCATCTTCACTCCGTCCTTCTCCCAATAGGGCTGGCCAAGCTTGAGCTGGGGCTGAGGGCCCTCTCCATAGATGATGGACTTGGGAGTGGTTCCGAAATCGTACTTGTAAGCGGCCCAGTACACCTCTCCCCACTCCTGTGCGTTCAGTAGCGGAATGCCGCGCTGAACTGTCTGCAGGGTCAGCGAGCTCTGGAAATCCACCTTGATGGTACCTTCCTTGGCCTGCTTGGTGGTGATGATGATAACACCATTGGCAGCCTGTGCGCCATAAATGGCGGCCGAAGCGGCATCCTTGAGGACCTGCATCGACTCGATGTCATTGCTGGAGATGATGGTTCCGATATCGGAACGCGTCATGACTCCGTCGATGACGTACAGAGGTGAGGCATTGTTGAAGGTGGTGGTTCCACGCACGAGGGAAGTGGTTCCCTGGCCGCCGGGCGTTCCGTCAGTCGAGACGTTCATGCCGGCGACGCGGCCCTGGAGGGCGGTCATGACATTTCCCGTAGGGATGTCGGCGACCTCACGCATTTTGACCACGGCTACCGACCCGGTGAGGTCGGATTTCTTCTCGGTCATGTAACCCGTCACGACGACCTCGTCAAGGAAGCGGGTATCAACCTCCATCGCCACATTCATCGTAGCTGTGGCCGGCAGGGCTACCGTAGTATAGCCGATGCAGGAGAATTCAAGGGTAGAGCCCGAAGGCACGTTGAGTTCGAAGCGTCCGTCGATGTCCGTGGACGTTCCGTTGGTCGTACCTTTGACGACCACAGCTGCACCGATGAGCGGATCGCCGTTTCCGGCATCCGTCACAGTACCAGTGACTTTGAGGTTCTGTGCGAACAGGCCGGAACCTGCCAGCAGGAATGCTGCGCACAGTGAAAGCAGTTTGGTAATTCTCATTGGGATGTGATATTAAAGTAAAAAATCGATCATCATTTCAGAGGCCAGTCATCCGTCCTGAAAGGATAGGCGGCAAGGCCTTCGGTACTCTTGAGGTCGCCGGGGGTGAAGGGACCATAGCCGTAGCGGACCGCCACCGGGTTCGGGACTTCGTCGCTGGAGACGCGGACGGCATAGCCGCCCATGCCGAATCCCCTGCCCTGCTGGCCGGGACGGCGTGGAGCGAATCCGATTACGGCTTTGGCCGGGTGGAAAACGCGGTCTTCACCGGCGATCTCGAATCCCTTGACCTCGCGGTTGACGAAGCCGTTGGGAGCATTGTCAAAGAGGATGGCGGCGGAAGATCCGTCGATTATCATCTCCTTGAAGACGGGACCTTCGCAAGGATTGCCGAAACCGTATGTCTTGCTCAGCGCAAGCATGGCGAGACGTTCTCCGACGGCCTTCTTCTGTGCGGGATGGATATTGTTCAGCTCATAATCGTAAACAAGGTCGTTTGTACACGCAAGTCCAGACTCGGGAATAAGGCGGGCAGCCTTAAGCTGCTGGCCGCGGAGGTCGGCGGACATCATCTCATAACCTTTATTGTAGTTGTACGGGGCTATCTCCACGAGATAGAACGGCAGTGACTTTACCTCGAACTTGCTTTTCCATAGTTCGACGGCGGCAGCCAGTCGCTCAGCATAGTCCGGACTTCCGACATTGGACTCGCCCTGATACCAGATCATACCCTTGACGGTGTACTTGCTGGCGGGCTCGAACATGCCGTAGTACATCTTGGTGAACGCCTTGGAGAAGTCCACGCCGAAAACCTCCTGGTCGGGATATCTTTCAATGAGTTCCTTGCTCATCCAGTCCTCTACGAAGGAACCGCTCCAGTTGCAGCTGATCAGGCCTATCGGAATATCGAGGGCCTGGGTCAGGGCCTGACCGAAGAAGTAGCCGGTGGCGCTGAAGTCCGCGGCGGTGGCAGGACCGCTCCTGAACCATCTGCCCTCGGTGAAATAGCCCGGGTCGGACTCCGTGGCCTGATGCTGTGCAACGGTCACATAGCGTAGTCCCTTGTTCTGCCCTGAGTGCATTATCTCTTCGGCGGCATTGTCCACGGAGCAGTTGAACATGCCCTTGAGGGGCATGGCCATATTGCTCTGCCCGCCGCAGAACCATACGTCACCGATCAGGACGTTGCGTATCACCACACTTTCTTCGCCGGAAGAGACCGTGATATCATAGGGAGTATAGCTGGCGGCCGGAGTCGCCACCTTGACGCTCCACAGGCTGTCCTGCGACACCTTTACGCGATAGTTGCAGTCGTTCCAGGGAGTATTGACGGTTACCTCCGAACCCGGAACGGCCTTGCCCCAGATACGGGCGTCGGTGCATTGCTGCAGGACGGGTTCGCCCTGAAGCAGTTCAGGAAGTACGATACTCGTTTTCGGCATGGGACGTCCACCGAAAGGACGACCCTGACCGGGCTGCGCCTGCATGGAGGTGCAGAATGCGGCGAGGATCGCCGCTGCGATCAAAAGCTTTTTCATATAGGGTTATGTTTTATTTTCCGTGTGTAGCCTCATGGATGAGGTCGAGGGCGCCGTTTACGATGGCACTCTCCGCATAGCCTTGCTTGAAGCGAGAGCCGAGCACCTCGAATGACTGAGCGACATACGACTCGTCGTCGGGTATGTATCCGGTGAAAACGCCCTGGCACAACATGGTAAGCATGGTGGCCCTGTAGGGCGACTCGCGCTTGAGCCGTACGGCGATGGGATTGTACGGCTCGCCACTCGTTCCGATGACGGGGATATCGTCTATCATGGTCAGGTGCAGGTCTATCTGGGCATCGGGGGCATCCTCGTACTCACCGGCATATCCGGCGCGGCCACCACCGTTGGTCTGGCGGCGCCCAGGGCAGAACACCGATTTGTGCAGACAAGTAAGCGTGACGTCGGTCTCGAAGCGGCGCATCATCATGATGACGTATTTCACCTCTTCTCCGAGGATCTGCCCGTAACTGTCGATCATGCGCTCCTGCTCGCCAAGGAGGCGCTGCACTTCGGGTTTGGTGCGGTCGAGGCCCTGGCCTCCAGGAGGCATCTTGTTGGATATATCCTCTCCGCGGGCGGCATAGTCGGCTATGCGGATGTCGCGAAGGTCGAAGGTCTGCTGGAAATAGCGGGGATTCTGGTCGCCCGCAGCGCCTGCAGCGAAGCATGCCACGAAATCATCACCGTAGCGGCTCTCGATATAGCGCTCGGCGGCACCCGGGAAGTCGGCGCTCACCTTGTCGGTATTGCCCGTGATCACAGCGTGCATCGCGTAGTTGAAATAGGTGGCGATAGGCTTGCCGTCCAGGCTTTCAAAATAGATGACAGCAACTGTCTTGTCGGATTTGCCGTCAACATCGGGCCCCTCCCACCAGGTGCCGCGTTCGGGGTCGAACAGGTCGCGCTTGACATTGAGGTAACACACTCCGTCCCCATAGCCCACCTTGGCCGGGACGAGGGCTTCATTCGCTTCCCTGAGGGCCTGGAAGACCCTTTCGTTAAGCTCGTCGGCACGCACGGAGGCGCCGGAGTGAGTATGGGTCCAGTTATACATGATGTTCCCCTTGGGGATGCCGAGTTCCTGTTCAGCCCTTTCATCTACTGCCTGGGACATGCGGGTATTGATCATTGCGGCATCCATCGAGACGAACGCCGCCTTGGTGAAGCCGTTACTGAAAACTATGGCCCTTGCATAGCAGTGGTCAAGGATGCCCTGCGAACTGGCAGGAAGGTCCTTTAATGCCGGAGTGATGTCAGCCTTGGAAGCGCCGGCATACAACTGCCCCCTCTGGACGGCGCTGTAAGCAGGTACCAGGCAGAGGCACATGGCAAGTGAAAGTAGGATGCGTCTCATATATCAGTCGATTACAGTGTTTTCATTCTTGAATTGGATGCCCCAGCCGCTGTAGATGCAGATACATTCTTCGCCGGTGAATACCTTGCGGGACCAGGGTTTTCCCTTCAGCTGCCATTCGAGCCACTGGAAGGTCAGTGACGCGTAAGAGCCGCCGAAGCTTTCCGAAAAAGTGCCTTCCGGCCCGGCAGGATATGTGGCCATGGCGATGAAGGCATTGCCCGGTGCCTCGAAGGATCCGAGCACATCAGGATAACGGGCATCCATTCCGCCAGCCAGCAGCAGGACAGGGATGTCGGATGCAGGACGCACGCGATGGATGCACACAGCCGTCCCTATCCCCTTGGGAAGGACGGAAGTTCCGGCAGGATGGGCAAGGATTGCCGCCACATGTGCGGTATCCACAGGCAGGCCACCAAGCCGGAAAGAATCCCTGGCATCGTCCAGAAGCCCTTCCATAGGGCGGACGGAGGGATCGAATGCTACGATCACGTAGCCGAAAGAAGCGATTTCGCTGAGATATCTGTCGTAATCATTCCCCTTTGAACCCTCGAATAGCACAAGGGGGACAGTCGTCCTGGCAGATGCGGCCACCAGGTCGGAAGGCCGGTATACAGTGCAGCCTGGCAGGGCTGGGTCGCTGACTATGACAGCCTTGTAACTGCCTGCCCCACCCTCGTCCACGATTCGCGGCACCTGACCGTTCTGGGCAAAGGTGAGGAATGCGGGAAGGATCCCGGCAAGCAGTAGGAATAATCTTTTCATTGTGAAAAACCGGCGGCCCGGCCTGACGGACAGACCGCCGGATCCACTAACCATTACAATACCAACCTATCAATGTGTCGCCTCATGGATCAGGTCAAGAAGACCGTTCACGATGGCGCTCTGTGCATAACCTTGTTTGAAACGCGAGCTGAGGACCTCGAACACCTCTGCACCGTAGGACTCATCATCGGGGATGTATCCGCCCCATCCGCTGTGACCGTCGGCCACGGTCGTCATTATGGTACGGGCATATGGAGACTCGTTCTTGAGCTGTACGGCGATCTGGTTGTAGACTTCGCCGGCCACGGAAGTGACAGGGATGTCATCCAGCATGACCAGGCCAAGCTCGATGTCGATGGGGTCCGCATCCTCATAGACGCCGGCATATCCAGCGCGGCCTCCGCCATTCAGCTGCTTCCTGCCGGGGCAGGTCACGATCTTGCGGCCGCAGTTGAGAGTTACGTCGCTCTCGAAGCGGCGCATCATCATGATGACGTACTTCACCTCTTCGCCCAGGAGCTGTCCGTAGCTCTCGGCCATCTTCTTCTGCTCCTCCATCAGGCGATGGACCTCGGGATCGTTGCGGTCAAGGCCCTGGCCTCCAGGAGGCATCTTGTTGGAGATATCCTCGCCGCGCTTGGCATACTCGGCGATGCGGATGTCGCGCAGGTCGAATGTCTGCTGGAAATAGAGGGGGTTCTGGTCACCTGCGGCGCCGGACGAGAAAATGGCTACGAAATCGTCTCCGTAGCGGCTCTCGATATACTCCTCGGACTTGCCGGGGAAGTCTCCGGTGATCATGTCAAGCTGGCCGGTGATGACAGCATGCATCGCGTAGTTGTAGTAGGTGGCGATGGGCTTGCCGTCGAGGCTCTCGAAATAGATGACGGCGACGGTCTTGTCGGACTTACCGTCATAGTCGGGTCCTTCCCACCATGTTCCGCGCTCAGGGTCGAACAGGTCGCGCTTGACATTCAGGTAGCTGACGCCGTCGCCATAGCCGACCTTTGCAGGCACCATGGCGTCGTAAGCTTTCTTGACTGCCTGGAACGTGCGTTCGGTAAGCTCATCAGGAGGGACAGTGCCCGTGGAGTGGCAGTGCGTACCGCTGTAGATGATATTGCCTTTAGGGATGCCAAGCTCCTTCTCAAGCCTCTCGTTTACTGCATCGATGACACGCTGGTTGGTATTGCCGTCCACATTGGCGAGGCCGGCCACGGTATGTCCGTTGGTAAAGACGATGGCACGGACATGCGTATGGTCCAGGATACCATAGGAATTCCTGCCCAGCTGGTCAGGAGCAGGGGTTACGTCCACTCGCGCGGCGCCGGCCTTCAGCTGGCCGCGGGGGCCGTTCTGCGCGAAAGCCTGGCCGCTGACCAGGAGCGCCGCGCAAGCTATGATCATTAATTTCAGTTTCATATGGCTACTTGATGTTTTTGGTTTTCAGCTCCACCCAGTCAGGGTCCAGAGCCAGTGTATTCTTTCCGACAAATGCAGACTTGCCCTTCTTGGCATCTCCGAAGCGCCACTCCAGCCAGGCGACGGCTGCCTTGGCGAAGGCTCCGCCGTTCTTCTCGCGGAAGGTTCCAGCATGTGCGTCACCGGGGATTGCCCGGACGGCATAAACTACGGGAGCCGAAGTCAGGTCGTTGAAATCCCCGAGGGCGGCCTGTCTCTCCATTCCGGTGTCACCTGCAAAATAGGCGATGGGAATGTCCAGTGAAAGGACAAGCTGCTTGAGGTCACGCTTGCCGTAAATATCCCTGCCTTCACCGAATACATGAGGGGCGTCACGGTCGATATTGCCCATGAGGATGGACGCACTGTTCCAGAAGATCAGATTGTCTACCCGGGGGTCCTCCGCCTGCCTCAGGCACTGGATGCCGCCGCAAGACTGTCCCCAAAGCGACAGACGGTCAGCATCAGCTATTTTGTAGAAAGGACTCTCAGGATCCTTGGCACGGTCCGATATCCAGTCCATCGCTGTGCGGATATCCTCCGTACCGAGATAGAATATCGGCGGCATGTATCCTCCGGGGAGGGGCGCACCCACGGCTATCACGAGATAGCCGTGGGATGCGACCTCTGTCCAGAAAGGTCTGAAAGAATCGCCGTCCTGGTTGCAGCCGGGCCCCATCATTATGACCACCGGCAGGGATTTTTCCTTACGGAAGGCTCCGAGGTCGGCCGGACGATAGATGGTGTAGTCCGGAAAGTCGGCATACACTTCCATGGTCACGGCGTAAGGCCCGGTAGGGTCCGACCACTTGTCCGGAGTCGGACGGAGCGACGAGGGCATCCCGGCATTTCCCACCCTTTGAGCGGGAACCGGAAGGACCAGGCTTAGCGCGAGGATAGCGATGAACAATCTTTTCATGGCTGCTAATACACGATCTTGAAGGTCGGGCTGTAATTGTAGTAACGGCTTGTATTGGCACCGTTGCCCTGGGCGCACACTGCGATGCGGAAGAAATGCTCCTTACCCTTGCCGGCATACTTGAACTCGGCCTGGTTGAGAGGGTTCGCAGGGTCGATGGTCAGGGTGTTGATGGTCTTGCCGTCGGCGACGATCGGAGTCACGACTATCTTGTTGTCGGTAAGGTCCCTGGACGAGGCTCCCTGGTCCATGTTGCAGTAGTTGCAGTACACGCCCACGAAAGCGTCGGGGTAGCAGAGCAGCTTGGCATCGTAGACGGTATTGGCCTTGGTAGGGTCTCCGAACTCGACGGCGAAAGTAGCGACGAACTTGCCGCCTACCAGCTCCACCTTAGGATTGATGACGCGGCAATAAGGGACGACTTCCCAGTCGAGCGTGTTGTCGCCCTTCTCGATCCTGACATCATCCTTTGTAACGGGATAGAAGTTGTCCGCAGTCGCGGAGATGCGGTATGTACCGGAGAACACCTGGGTGTTGGTATAGGTACCGTCATACTTGATATGCCAGTACTGTGCCTTCTCGTAGTCGATGGGAATGTCATACACTTCGGACCTGCCCTTCTCGAATACCGAGAAATAACCGGTGGTAGGAGAGCCGAAGTAGGCTCCACCGAAGAAGTTGCCGAATTTGCACTCGGTAGGGACGTTTTCCTTAGTCTTGCTGTCTATGATCCTTCCCGAAATGGAAGCATTCGGTCCGGGATAATTGTCCATCTCGAAGAACACGCACGAATTGACGAGCAGTGCAAGAGGGAGCAGTAATAATAACTTTTTCATGATAGTCTGTTTTTTATTCGTCAGCAGGATTGGGTTCATACTTGTTCACGCCGAAGTCGCTGATACGGCCGTAATAGTTCCTCGGAGCGGTGTGGTAGTCCGAAGCCTTGCCGCCCGTGAGAGGATCCTCGGCATAGTGGATCGAACGGACGAAGATGTATTTGGGAGTGCCTCCGCGGAGGTCGATAACCGGAGTGAGGGCGTGCTTCTGGCCCATGATATCGCTGTCCGTGAGCTTGTTGTAGAAAGCGCGGCGGCGATGCATCGTGTAGAGCTGGTCACCCTCGAAAGCGAGTTCGAGCTCGCGCTGGTGAAGGACGTTCTCGAGGGTAAGCTCCACATTATCCTTGAAGGCGGCACGATGACGGATGTCATTGAGATACTGCTTTGCCGTTGCAGCCTTGGAGGAGACATTGTTCTCTACGACAGCTTCGCAATAGGTAAGGAGGATCTCCGCATAGCGGATGTCATACCAGAAGGTCTTATGATAAAGCTGGAACGAGGAAGGATCCAGGAACTTGCGGAGGCTGAAGCCGGTGGTCACGGTATTGCCTGCCATCTTGTTCTCATAGTTGAAGAATCCCGATACGTTTCCGGTAGGAGCGCCGAACGAATAATAAGTCGTCCCGTCTATGGTCTCGCTGTCGTCAACCCATAGCTTGACATGGCCGTCGGGGTGGATCATGCCGCCCTGGATCTTGATGGTCTGGCCGCGGAACTGTGAGTCGGGATAGAGGATCCATGCACGGAAGCGGGCGTCCTTATGGATGAACGGATCGCTGATGTTGTCGTACTCGATGTAAGGGATGTCCTTATACTCGTTGGGGAAACGGGTCAGCACGGCGTTGAAGAAAACGTTCTCCTTGCCGTCGGAACGGGTCTTGACGGTGCCGTCAACCGCGCCGAAATTCTCGTCGTAATTGTCGAACTTATCGACGAAATCGATGGTGACGGAGTACTTGCCGCAGCTGGAGTTGCCGGTCACGGTCTGGGCGGGGCTGTTGTATACGTCAAAGTCACTTCCCGAAGAGGCAACTCCGTTGTCGAGGCTCTGTCCGAAGATGAATTCCTCCTTGGCGAGGTTGACGAACATGTCACCGAGGTTCTTCACTGCGTCCTCTACACTTGCGGGATTGGCTCCGTGGAGAGCGAACCTGCCGCTGCCGATGATGTCTTCGCAAGCCTTGATGCACTGATCATAATAGGCGGGAGCATAGCTTGCCTCCATGTAGGTCTTCTTGGCGGCGACAGCCTTATAGGTATTCTCGATACCGCCCTGGGCGTTCCAATACTTGCTCACGGAAGCTGCATAGAGGGCTGCGCGGGCCTTCATGCCGAGGGCGGCATACTTGTCAGCGCGGAAAGCGTTCACGGGCTCCGGGCCGAGATCGTCGGCGGCGGCCTGGAACTCGCTCAGGACGAAATCCCAGGTCTCCTTCTCAGTGGCACGCTGGGCGAAAGCGAACAGCTGTTCGTTGCCGGCACCATCATAGTACTTGTCGAGGGGTTCCGTGATGATGGGAACGCCGCCGAGGTTGCGCACCATGACGAAGTAGCAGTAAGCGCGCACGAAACGAGCCTCTGCGATATAGCTCTTGGCAGCATCGGGAGTAATGGTGCCCTTCTCAGCTGCAGTGCCTGCTATCTCGATGAAGTTGTTTATGGTACGGATGGCACCCCAGTTCCAGAAGGTATGGATGCCGTACATACCGTAATAAGGATTGGAATTGAAGCCGTAGTCACCGCCGTGACTGTCGGCAGCATTAAGCGTGTACTGGTCCTCGTATCCGCAGGCATTCATAGGGATGTATGAGTACACCTGCGCAAGGAGCATCTGGATACCGGCCTCTGAGGAAGCCATGTCCTCGCCTGTCATCTTGGTCAGATCACCCTCGAGGTTGTCGAACAGGGACTCGCAGGATGTCATGGACAGGGAGAGACATACAAATGCAGAAAGAATGTATATTATCTTTTTCATCGGTATTCAAATTAGAAGTTGACATTGACACCACAGGTCACGGTACGCATGACAGGCATGGTGTTGGACTGCATCGCAGCCGCAGACTCAGGGTCGTAGGCGGCAATCTTCTTGCTGGTCAAGGTCAGCCAGTTGGTACCGCCGAGGAATACGCGGGCGGAACGTATGCCGATCTTGGAAAGGAACGGTTTCGGAAGGGTGTAGCCAAGTTCGAAGCTCTTCAAACGGAAGTACGTAGCATCGAGCTGGGTAAAGTCGGACGGAGCGTCATACATGCCGGGACGCCAGTTGTTGGCATCGGAAGAGTCCATCAGGGCAGGCCAGTAACCAGCTACCCACTGTGTGGTAGGATCGTACGGGTCATCACCCTGGTTGGCCACATGATAGCGGTCGAGATACATCGTATAGATGTTGTTGTATCCACCATATCCGAATGTATGCAGCAGCCAGATGATCTTGGAGGTCATAGTCGCGCCCTGCCATACCATGTTGAGGTCGAAGTTTTTCCAGTTGAAGCCCATGTTCAGACCGAACTGGAATGAAGGGTTCGCCTCAGGCCACGCGTACTGGACGTCGTGGGCAGTGATGTAGCCGTCTCCGTTCCAGTCAAGGAGTTTGTACTGTCCCATGACAGTGGTCTGCATGCCGGTGTTGGCATCATACTTCACCGGAGAGTTGTAGATATCCTCCCAAGAGGTGAAACGACCGCCCTCAAGACCGTACTTCCAGAGTCCATGGTAGTCGGTCCAGCGGTTCTGCGTGCTGGCAGTACCATTCATGATGAAGCCGGCTCCATAGTAATTCATGGAGGCATAGTACTGCGAGGTTGCCTGGCTCTCGATATGGAGATTCATTGTACGGGAGATAGTACCGGTAGCAGTCAAATAGTAGTTGAAGTCACCGATGTGATTGCGGTGGGACAAGGTGAGTTCCATACCGGCTGTTACTCTGGAGTCGACGTTGATCTGAGGCTCGGAAACTCCGAGGATGGTCGGGGTGGAACCGGAGCTGCGGCCGGCGATGCCGGTCTGCATACGCTGGAAGATATCGAACGTACCGCTGAACTTGTCATGCCAGAAGTTCCAGTCGATACCTGCGTTCATCATGCGCATGTCTGACCAGGTGAGGATGGTGTTGGCCACCTCGTTGTTGACATAACCCTGGACCTGGCTGCCCGGAGTGAACACGTAGGTGCTGCCGGGGACATAACCCATCTGATAAGCATAAGGACTGCCCTGGGTCATACCGGTCTTGCCGTCCGACCAGCGGATCTTGAGGTTGCTGATCCAAGGGAGATTGTTCTTGATGAACGGTTCCTCGGAGATCCTCCAGCCGAGGGAGTAGGAGGGGAAGAAGCCCCAGCGATGGCCGTGCTGGTAGATGTAGGTACCGTCGTAACGGCCCATGACCTCGACAAGATACTTGCTGGCATACTCATAGTTGAGACGGCCGAGGTAACCGGCGGTGGCGGAAGATGAGCGGGTACCGGTAGCGGAATCGGTGCCTGCAAGACCGCTGGAAATGGTAGGATGCGTAAAGAAATCACCGAAGAGGCGCTTGCCGGTCATGTTGCGCATGTTCATTTTGGTTGCCTCCGCAGCCGCCATGGCAGAGAGGGTGTGCTTGCCCCAGGTCTTGCTGTAATTGCCTTGGAAGCGGACATACATGCGTTCACGCTCGCCAATCCTCTCGCGGTAGGAGTTCTCGTCGCCACCCTGTCCGACCACCTGGTCGTAGTGATCAGCCTCATAGGAATAGAGAGGATAGACCGTCTTCTTGGTATAAGTACCGTCGTAATTGAAATCGTAAGCTCCCTGAAGCAGAAGCCTGAGTCCCTTTACGAAATGCGGATTGTAGTTGAAGTTCACCGTGTTGGTGAAGGCACGCCCGCGTTTGTCGGTGTAGTTGAGGTTATGGTCCATCATCGCGATAGGATTCTCGGTCGGAGACTGGCCCTGATAGGTGTAGTGGTTCGGGTTTTCCGGAATCGTCGCAGGAACGGTACGGTCCGAGAAGGCGATGTAGTTGAAGATCATGTTGGACTTCTCGTTGTAGACGTCATCGTTGGCCGGGTCGGCGGAAGCGGTGGCGCGGAAGGAAGTCTGATAATCCATCGACAGGTCGTCGGTGAGTTTGAAAGTGAAGTTGCCGCGCAGGGTATAGCGCTGGTACTTATAGTTGTTGGGGGACTTGTAGATACTGCGGTCGTCGTTGAAACTACCGGAGATGAAGTAGGTCATGGCATCGTTTCCGCCCCTGACGGAGAGGTTGTGCGTCTGGGTCGTGGAATGATGCTTCATGGCTGCATCCCACCAGCTGAAGTTTTCGAGGGTACCGTTCTCGGCAGCCTTGATGTCTTCGTCGGAGAAGGGACGGTTGAACTTCGCCACGTCTGCCATCTCGTTGGAAAGTTTGACGTAATCGGCGATGCTCACCTCTTCAGGCATTTTCGGACGGCCGAAGGAAAATACATCGGAATAGGTCACGGAAGGCTTCTTCATAGCACTTCCCTTCTTGGTGGTGATCATGATGACGCCATTGCCGGCACCGAGTCCGTAGATGGATGCGGAAGCATCCTTAAGTACGGAGATGCTTTCGATGTCTTCAGGATTCAACTGTGAGAACTCAAGGTCAGTGTTGATACCTTTGTTCCTGTTGGAATAGCTGTTGGAACGCACCACACCGTCGATAACGATGAGCGGAGCTCCATAGCCGCGCAGACTGAGGTCTGCACCGAAAGCGCCGGGAGTACCGCCTGCCTGACGGATAAGAAGGCCAGGCACCTTGCCCTGAAGGGCGGTGACCACGTCGTTTTGCTTGGTCTTGGTAACGTCCTCGGAGCGGACGGAAGTGATGGCGCTGGTCAGCGACTCCTTTTTCTGGGTACCGTAACCGACGACCACCGTTTCATCGAGAAGTTCGGTGTCTTCCTTGAGGGTGACATTGATCGTCGCACGGTTCCCTACTGTGATTTCCTGGGTCAGGTAACCGATGAAGGAAACAACCAGGACGGATTCCGAATCAACATTGTTGATCGTTGCATTGCCGTCCAAATCGGTAGACTGACCGTTGGTCGTCCCTTTGACCTGTACAGCCGCACCGGCTACCGGGCCATAGGCATCCACAACGTTCACCTTTACCGACTTGGTCTGAGCGCCCAGCCATGCAGGGAATGCCAGCATGGACGCTGTCGCAAGGATAAGTAACAAAAATTTTTTCATGTGAGAATGTGGTTAATTTGGTATTAAAACTTTTCTAGAGAGGCATGGCTCCCTTGCGGGAGCACACATAGGAAGCGGTTTCAGTGGCAAGGCGCTGCGCATCGGCAAGGCTGTCGCCACGAAGGTATGCCACGGTGAACGCGGCAGTGAAGGCGTCGCCGGCACCAACGGTATCCACGACGTCCACATGTCCGACGGACTGGGGGATCACCTCGTCCGGAGTAATCACCTCGCTGCCGGCTGCACCCTTAGTGAGGATGACGAGCTTGAGACCGTAGGCGCTGATCAAGGCACGGCACGCAGCGGCATCGTCCGCTCCAAGCCCGAACATTTCAGAAACGGTCCGGATCTCTTCGTCGTTGATTTTGAGGATGTCGGAGAGCCGGAGCGACTCCTCGATCACTTCCTTGGAGTAATAGTGCTGCCGGAGGTTGATATCGAAAACCTTCAACGCGTCTGCACGCATCGCCTTGACGAAGCGGAGCACGGAATCGCGGGAGGCCATGCGCTGGACAAGGGAGCCGAAACACACGGCATCAGCCCTTTTCGCAAGATCCTCCATCTGCGCGGTAAAAGGGATGTTGTCCCATGCCACATCTTCCATTATGTTGTAGCTTGGGACACCGGCAGCGTCCAGTTCTACCTGGACCGTACCGGTAGGCTTGTCGGTCACTGCGATGAGGGTGTGGAGTTTCTTCTCGGAAACAAGGTCCATGATCTCGTGACCAAGGGCATCGTCTCCGACTGCACTGACCGTCCAGCCTTCAGCTCCTAGGCGGCCGGCATGATAGGCGAAGTTGGCAGGCGCGCCGCCAAGTGCCTTTCCGGAAGGGAGCATGTCCCAGAGGATCTCACCGATCCCGACGATCACCTTTTTCATGCCTTGACGTTTTTGAAGAATTTGAAATAGAGGTATGCGAGGTAGACGACTCCGACGCTGATAACGATTACGGATCCAACCTGGGTGCCCATGGCATCGGAGAGGATGCCCATGAGCAGCGGGAATACCGTACCGCCGATCAGGCCCATGATCATCAGACCGGACATCTCGTTGGACTTCTCCGGCTTATAGAGCAGCGCATTTGAGAATACCATCGAGAAGATGTTGGAGTTGCCGTAGCCGACGAGCGCGATGGCGACGTACAGCCCGGCCAGGGTATGGCAGAAGAACATCCCGACCATGGCCAGGACCATGCATGCTACGCTCACGGCGAAGAACCCCTTCTGGGAGAATTTCGCGAGGATGAACGATCCGGTAAAGCATCCCAGGGTCCTAAACAGGAAATAGATGCTGGTGGCGATTCCGGCCTTCTCCAGAGGGAGGGCCAGGCGCTCCATGATGATCTTCGGCGCGCA
>ODAI011144500.1_pt1 | contig 31338 bp, 30 predicted proteins | sample 1539321 | NCBI WGS metagenome assembly ODAI01 (sample SAMN02144231, study PRJEB22623) | gut metagenome | biome: sheep rumen | host: Ovis aries | place: New Zealand
CCGGCGCGTCAAGCTCAACTACAAAAGTTTTCGGGTCGGGCGCGGATACTCCCAAAGTTTTGGGGTCAGCACCTTTTATAACGGCGTCGGCATTTTTCACGCAAGCAACCGTATCGCCCATAATGTAAGAATATTCTTCAGCCTTTTGGCAATGACGCCGCCACGCAAATACAAAATCATCAGCGGTAACAGGGTCGCCGTTCGCCCATTTCGCGTCGCGCAGGTGGAAAGTATAAGTTTTGCCGTCTTCGGATACGTCGAAACTTTCAGCGATAGCCGGAATTGTTTTGCCTTCAGAATCAAGTTGCATTAAGCCCTCCATACAATCAGCGATAACTTCAAAGGACACACTGTCGGTAGTGTTCGCGCTGTCGAGCGAAACGACATTTGAAGCAAACATGACGCTCAATTTTTTGTTGCCGTCCGCTGAATCAGAGCCGCCGCAACCGCTAAACAACAAACAAACCGCGCAGATTGCCGCCATTAAAAATTTTTTCACCTGATAATCCTTCCTTCCTTAAAGAAATGCTGATAATCTTTTTCGTCGGGCAAATCCTTGCCGCCCCATAAAAAACCGTGTGCGGTAAAAAGTTTGTAGCATAAATCGTTCTCATCAATCTTGTACGGAAAATTTTTCGTGCGGTCTTCAAAATCGTCGGCGTTTGCGGGCGCGATAATCTTTTTTCCGTCAACGCTTTTGATATAGGGATTGTAAAGCGGATTAATATCGACCGCGAGCCCGTAGCCGTGCAGGGAAATTCTATTGGTATATGAAACGTACCGGAAGTTGAAGCACGAAGAATTATTATCGCTCATAGAAAGTTCGTCGTCGGCGGCGTATTCGTCAATCAGCCGAATTTTTTCTATCGGATAATTTGCCTCATAAAGTTTCTTGAAAATGTCCAATAAATTTTCGGCAATGCTCACGTTGCAAATTAATTCGCCTTCCAAAGTTTTGCCGCTTAAATCCTTATGCAGGACATGCAAATAGCGCAATTCCTCTAAAGGCAACGGGCAATTTTTCTTATAGGACTTGCCGGCAATCTTCGCAAAAATTTTTTCATCTATCTCCGATATGTAAAATGATTCATTCAAAATTTTTGATACCTCCTAAACAGATTTTTTTCATAATAGCAGAGCCGGTGAAAGTCTGTCAAGTTTTTTACAGATTACTTATTGCTTTTGCGGCGATTACTGCCTCAAAAAAAGAGCCATTTGACGTCGGCAAGGTCGGTTACACCGTCACCGTTGAAGTCGCGCACTTTGCTAACGTCAAACCTTATCGCTGATTTTTTCTTGTCGAAGTTGGGATTTTCATTGGGCGTACCGAAAAAGTTGAGTTCAGTCTGGACAATGGGCGTATAAAATTCGTCCTTTTTAGCCTTAGCCGCCGTGTTGAGTTTTTTATTTTTCACCATGATATTTTCTCCCATTTCAAAACAAATTTCAGAAAGCTTATATATCATATCAGCGCATTAAGAAATATTTTGGAGGAGCTTATGAAAAATTTTTTAGCAATGATTTTGTTGACGGCGATTTTGTTCACGGGTTGCGGCGCGGAGAGTTATGAGCGCAGTGAAAAACTAATGGGCACGGTTCTTACGCTGAAGGCTGAAGGGAAAAATTCTCAAGCCGCCGTTGATGAAAGTTTTAAACAGATAGGAGAGCTTGCGAAAACAATTTTTGCGGACATGAAAAAGATTGAGAACGCGGCGGGTGTTGATTACGTCGAAGTTTCGCCCGATGTTTATAAAATTTTGGAGACCGCGCAGAAATATTCCGAGCTGACGGACGGAGCATTTGACATTACGGTTGGCGCGGCTATCAAGTTGTGGGGTATCGGCAGTGAAAATGCGCACGTCCCGACCGACGCTGAACTTGACGCCGTAAAAAATTTGGTTGGCTATAAGCATTTGCACCTGCGCGGCGGGAAAGTATATCTGGATAAGCGCGGCATGAAAATAACATTGGGCGGCGTGGCGAAAGGTTACGGCGTGGACATTGCGCGGAAAATTTTCGCCGAAAAGGGGATTGAGAACGGGCTGATTGATTTCGGTACGAGCACAATTTTTGCAATCGGCAAGAAGAAAATCGGAATAAAAAAACCCGACGACCCAAATAACCTTTCTGAAGTCGTCGAGCTTGAAAACTCTGCAATATCAACGTCTGGCGATTACGAGAAATTTTTTGTCGCCAACGGTCGCCGCTATCACCATATAATTGACCCGAAAACCTGCGCGCCGACTGATAACGGCATTTCTTCAATAAGCGTTATTGTGGCGGGCGACGTTGAAAATTGCGCAATGATTGCCGATATTTTGAGCACGTCATTTTTCGTTATGGGCAGTTCGGAAAAAATTTTGAAGTTTGATAGCCAAAGCTTAAAGCAAATTAATTCAGGACAAAATGCATACCGCTGACTTGATGCCACGAACATTTTTCATAGTCAATTTTGCTTGCGTCGTAGGGAATAAGGCGGCGATTTTTTTCGACAGCGGGATTAGGTTGCGGGACGGCGGACAATAAACTTTGTGTGTAGGGGTGAACGGGATTAGAAAAAATATCCTTAGTCGAGCCGGTCTCAACGAGATAGCCCTTGTGCAGGACGCCGATTCTATCTGAAATATATTTGACCATGCTTAAATCGTGCGCGATGAAAAGGTAAGCGCATTTAGTTTCGTCTTGAATATCCTTCATGAGGTTGACGACTTGCGCTTGAATAGAAACATCAAGAGCGGAAATGCATTCGTCGGCGATAATAAGTTTAGGATTCATAACGAGGGCGCGAGCAATCCCGACGCGCTGACGTTGACCGCCGGAAAATTGCTGTGGGTATCTTTCGGCGTGAGCGGGAGAAAGTCCGACTTTCTTTAAAATGTCGCCGATAATTTGATTACGTTCCTTGAGATTGGAATAAAGTTTGAAAATATCAAGCCCTTCGCCGATAATGTCGCCGATTTTCTTACGGGGATTCAGGCTGGACATAGGGTCTTGAAAAATCATCTGCATATTTTTTCGAAGCATACGGCGCGTCTTGTTATCGAGGTCGCCGGAAATATCGCTGTAGTTGAAAATAATTTTGCCGTCGGTCGGGTCGTAAAGGCGAATGATACTGCGCCCGATAGTAGTTTTGCCAGAGCCAGATTCGCCGACAAGCCCATAAGTTTCGCCGGGATAAATTTCAAAGGAAACGTTATTGACCGCCTTGACGGTAAACGAGCGCGAAATTTTGAAATGCTGACGGAGATTACTAACTTGAAGGAGGGGTTCATTCCTAATTCCTAATTCCTCATTCATAATTGATTTTCCGCCGCCTTTCTAGCGCGTTGCAATCGCGATTTTAATTCTGGTGGAAGTTCGACTTTAGGCGCGTCGGGGTGCAGGAGCCAAGTTGCGGCGTAATGCGTCTCGGAAATTTTGAACATAGGCGGCTCGGCTTCCATGTCGATTTTCATAGCGAATTTATTTCTTGCGGCGAAAGCGTCGCCCTTTGGCTCGTGCAAGAGATTGGGCGGGCTACCCGGAATTGAATAAAGCCTATCGTCGTCGGTTTCCAAATCGGGCATAGCGGAGAGCAAGCCCCAAGTATACGGGTGGCGCGGGTCGTAAAAAATTTCTTCGACCGTACCAGTTTCGATAATTTTGCCCGCGTACATGACGTTGACGAAATCGGCAACTTTCGCGACAACGCCTAAATCGTGCGTGATATAAATGACGGACAAGCCCATTTGCGCTTGAATATCCTTAATTAAATCCAAAATGCGTGCCTGAACGGTGACATCAAGAGCGGTGGTCGGCTCGTCGCAGATTAAAATTTTCGGTTCGCAGGAAAGGGCAATGGCAATGACGACACGTTGACGCATGCCGCCGGAAAGTTGGTGCGGATAATTTTTCATGCGCTTTTCGGCGTCGATTATCCCGACGAGATTTAAAAGTTCGAGAGCTTTTTGTTGTGCGTCTGCTTTGGAAATTTTTTTGTGCAGGAACATAGCTTCTGTAATCTGGTCGCCGATTTGCATAGTTGGATTTAAACTGGTCATAGGGTCTTGAAAAACCATAGCGATTTGTTGCCCGTTAATTTTCTGGCGCAATTCCTTTTTTGGCAAAGTCAACAAGTCAATCGCTTTATAAAAAATATTTCCGCTGTTAATTATGGCGTTTGAGTCGAGAAGTCCGACAACGGCTTTCATAGTGACGGATTTACCGGAGCCGCTCTCGCCGACAAGCGCGACGGTTTTTCCGGTCGGCAAATAAATATCAACGCCGCGTATCGCATGAATATTTCCGGCGTTGGTGCGAAAAGTTATATCGAGATTTTTAATTGAAAGAATATTTTCCATTACATATCCTCTACTTTTGAAAAGTAGCAAACAGCGGACGCGTTTGACCGCCCGACTTATCGAACGGATTTGCCGCGCCGGTACACTACGTTGCACTTCGCTAGTTTACATATCCTCTAATTTTGGAGCTAATGCTTCGCGGAATCCGTCGCCAATTAAATTGAATCCGAGCATAAGAATTGCAAGGACGCATATTGGCGGCAAAATTTGATAAGGCAAAATCGTTATGTTGTTAAAGCCCGCTTCAATCAGCGAACCTATCGAACATTGCGGCAGGACAATTCCGACGCCGACGAAACTTAAAAAAGCTTCCGTGAAAATCGCGACCGGTATCGAGAACATAACCTGCGTTATTATCGGTCCGATTGTGTTCGGCAAAATCTGCTTAAAAATTATGTGGAAACTGCCCGCGCCGAGCGTCCGACTTGCAAGAACGTATTCGCGCTCCTTTAGTTTTAAACATTCCGCCCGCGCAATTTTACTCATGCCAATCCATTCAGTTATCAGTAGCGACGCGATAACAAGCCCAATTCCTTTCTCCATGAAAATTGCCAAAATCGAAATGATAACAAGCGTAGGAATTGAACCGGCAATTTCTATAAACCTTTGCAAAACATTATCAACGACGCCGCCGAAATAGCCCGAAATTAATCCGTAGCTCGTGCCGATAAGCATATCAATAAAAATCGCCACGAACGCAATTATCAAGGAAACTCGCGCCCCTTGCCAAGTCCTCGTCCAAAGGTCGCGCCCCATATCGTCAGTCCCGAAAAGAAATGTCCTGTCCGAAAAATTTTGCGCACCGTCGCCAGCAAATTGCGGCGATAAACTCTTAGCGGTGATTTCCTTGCCGCTTGAATCGGTAATGGCAACAATTTCGTCATAAGCGTAATTGCTCACGACCGGCGCGAAGAGTGCAAATAAAATTATCACAGTAACGAGAATCAATCCTGTAACCGCAAATTTATTCCGGAAAAAATGAACTGCGACGCCCTTCCAATAACCTTGCGAAGCAAAATTTTCATCAACAGTTATATCGCGGTCGGATATGAATTCAAAGTCAGCTTTTTCTGGCGCGTACATGCTCACCCTTCCTTTTTCGCCAATCTAATTCGCGGGTCAATTATTCCGTACAAAATATCAAGCACGAGCATTGCGCCAATATACAGCGCGGAAAAAACAATGCTCAATGCCAAAACGTAATTATAATCGACGCCCTGTCCGGCTATCGCGTCAACCATTAGTTTTCCCACGCCGTTTATCCCGTAAATTTTTTCAATAACCATTGCGCCCGTCAACAGGCTCACGACTAGCGGCGCGATAACAGTAACGATTGGAATCAGCGCATTTCGCAAAACGTGCTTGCGAATAAGTTCAAAGCCGTAAAGCCCTTTCGCCTCCGCGAGCTTGACGTAATCGCTATTCATTACTTCTATCATTTCATTTCGCGTAAAGCGTGCTATTGTCGAAATCGCAAATAAACTAAGCGACAACGCCGGCATTATCGACGACGCCATAAAGTTTAACGGGTCGAAAAAGTACGGGAAGAACGGAATTTTATACGAGAAAAAATATTGCAGGAAAATCATAAAGACATAAGACGGAATGCATACGCCCAAAATTGAAACGAGCGTACAAAAGCCGTCCAGAAATTTTCCGCGATTTAGTGCCGCAACAATTCCGATTGCAAGCCCGACCGCCGTTCCGAACAAAATCGATATAACGCCGATTTTAAACGAGTTCCAAAGACACGCCATTAATATTGGTTTAATCGGTGCGCCGTTGTAAAGCGAAGTTCCGTTGCCGAAACTGCCGCTTGCCAATAGCGACATATAATCGGCGAATTGCACTAAGATTGGTTTGTTTAGTCCGAGTTCTTCGCGCTTTTGCAAAATCATTTCGGCTGACATTCTCTCGACCGGGAACGGGTCACCGGGCATTATCCTTATCAGCACGAACAGCACGAAAACTATTATAAACAGCGTCAACACGGATATTAAGATTCTTTTTGCTATATATTTTTTCATGGTTTTTTAATATTACATTGCAGAACTTTTCTTGTCAAGAAACCTTACAAAATTTTTTCAGATTATTTAAGCGCGACTGAAATTAAATTATCCCCGCCAATTTGACGGGGATTTTTCACTTGGGTAGAAATTTACTGCTGTTGAAACTTCGCAAGCTCCCTTTGCAACTGCATAATTTGGAGCCGCTGAACATTAACGGTGTCAAACAAGTAGGACGCAAAAGCCGCGTCGTCAGGGTGGAATTCTTTCTTAACCAAAGGATTTAAGGAAAACGCATGAATTTGACTGTAAGCCGCCGTAATCTGCCGCCCCTGCTGAATAACTTTTTCAAAGAACCAATCTAACACAGCGTAACGATAATCAAGGTGTTCATCAAAAAATTTAAAACGATTCATAATTTTATTAAACTCATTAAAGCCGCTGTTGAAATTGCTTACCCACTTATGAAAAATTTTTTCTAAGTTTTGTCTGTTATTCGTTACGGAATCAGCGTGCACTCTGTAAACGTAATTAATATCCGGAATGCACAAAATTTTTTCTGCCAAACACAGGCAAGCAAAATTAACAGAAATATCATCAGTGACTAACATAAATGGGAATTTAATTTGATTTGTAATCAAAAAATCGCGTCGGCAGAACATAGCCCACGTTGTCCAATGATAATCGGAATTCAGCCAAAGTTGCATTCGTTCGGCAAAATTATTCGGAGCAAAAGTCGGCTTAAGCAAGCGCGGCGAATTTGGATTGCAAACTATGACAGGATAATTTTTTACGTTTAATAATTCTTCGGTGGAAGTAGATTTAAATTTATCTTCGTCTAAGTAAAAAAATCCGTCAGTATGAACGACATCAGCTTGAAATTCTTCGGCAAGGGTGGAAAATTCTTCAAGCGCGGTCTTGGTAAAAAGGTCGTCACTATCAAGGAAGGAAAGATATTTTCCGCGAGCTATTTGAATTCCAATATTGCGCGGAAAACCGGGTGTCCCGCTGTTTTCCGAAAGTTTGATAAGGTGAAGCTTTTCGCCGAAACGTTCAGCAAAATTTTTGACGATTTCAACGCTGTTATCGGTCGAGCAATCGTCAATCACAATAACTTCAAAATCTTTCATCGTTTGGTAAAGCAAACTTTCAAGCGTCTGCGAAATGAATCGCGCCGCGTTGTACATTGGAATTATCACCGACACGAGCGGGATTTTATTGGCGACAAATTCGCGTTGACGATTTTTAGTTTTTGCCATTGAATTATTCCTCGCCGATAATGCGGACTTCCGGCGCAAGCTCAATGCCGTAAGTTTCATTGACGCGCCGCGCAACTTCATCAATCAATTTCAAAACGTCTTGAGCGGTCGCGTGGTCGGCGTTGACGACAAAGCCAGCATGTTTTTCCGAGACCATTGCGCCGCCAATTTTCAAACCCTTTAAGCCCGCCTTATCAATCAGCGTGCCGGCAAAATTTCCTTCGGGACGTTTGAAAGTTGAACCTGCGCTAGGAAATTCAAGAGGCTGTTTACTTTCGCGTTGAGTAGTGAACTCCGCCATTTTATTTTTAATCGCGTCTAAGTCGCCGTGTCGCAACTGCAATTCCACTTCGCAAATCGCGCAATTATTTTCCTGAAAAATGCTGTGGCGATAGCTCAAATCTAAATCGCGCTTATCAAATTCGAGAAAAGACCCGTCGCGAGTAACCGCTTTGACGTTCGATATAACATTTTTCATTTCGCTACCGTACGCGCCCGCATTCATGAAAATTGCGCCACCGATACTGCCAGGAATCCCGCAAGCAAATTCTAAGCCCGTAAGCGAATTTTCCGCCGCAAACTTTGCAACCGATTTTAATTCCGCGCCCGCGCAGGCGATAACTTTTTCCCCTTCGCAACGTATATCGCCGAAAAATTTCTCCGTGAACTTCACGACTGCGCCTCTAATCCCCTTGTCGCGAACTAAAACATTTGAGCCGTTGCCCAAAACTGTACAATCTAAACTAAATAAATCTATCAGCTTGAAAATCTTCGAGACTTCTTCTGCGCTTGACGGGAAAATCAAAACGTCCGCCACGCCGCCAATTTTAAATGTCGTGTGCTCGCTCATCGGCGCACTAAAAATAAATTGGTCTTTCCTCAAAAACTTTTCAAGTTGCATTCCAAATGATTCTTCCCAAAACATAGCCTCAACCCCTTAGACTTTTAAGACCGCGCCTGTTGAAGCAGAAGTAGTAAGTTTGGCGTAGCGGGCAAGATAACCGGTTTTAATCTTCGGCTCCGGCTTAGTCCAATCAGCGCGGCGGCGGGCAAGTTCTTCGTCGCTGACTTCGAGTTCCAATTTGCGGTTGGGAATATCAATCGAAATAATGTCGCCGTCCTTGATTAAAGCAATCGCGCCGCCCTCCATAGCTTCGGGCGAAATGTGACCAATGCACGCGCCTTGACTTGCACCGCTGAAACGTCCGTCAGTTATCAAACCAACTTTCAAGCCCGCGCCCGTTATCGCCGCCGTCGGATTCAACATTTCCTGCATACCGGGACCGCCTTTGGGACCTTCGTAGCGAATAACAACAACGTCGCCATTGTGAATTTCGCCCGCCATTATCGCATTAATTGCGGTTTCCTCACTATCAAAACATTTTGCCGCGCCCTTGTAAACGAGCATATCTTCGCTAACTGCCGACGCTTTGACGACCGCATAATCCGGACAAAGATTGCCCTGCAAAATCGCAATGCCGCCCGTCGCCCTGTAGGGATTTTCTACCGTGTGAATAACATCGGGGCGAGTAATTTGCGCATTTTTAATCCGTTCGCCTAAAGTGCCTGTGACTGTCAGCGCGTCGAGATTGAGCAGATTTTTCTTGGAAAGTTCATGCATAACAGCGTTAATTCCGCCCGCCTCGTCAAGGTCTTGCATGTGGTGCTTGCCGGCGGGGCTGAGCTTTGTAATATACGGCGTCCTAGCAGAAATTTCGTCAAAGAGCGTCGCAGGAATTTTAATGCCGCACTCATTAGCAATCGCGGTCAAGTGCAAAACCGTATTCGACGAACCGCCAATGCCCATATCAACTGTTATGGCGTTCTCGAAAGCCTTCATAGTCAGAATATCACGCGGGCAAATGTTTTTCTCCAGCAAGTCCATAATTACTTTTCCGGCGCGTTTAGCCAAAATAAATCTATCGCCGGTATAAGCGGCAGGAATTGTACCGTTGCCGGGCAAAGCCATGCCCAACGCCTCGCTTAAGCAGTTCATTGTATTAGCAGTGAAAAGCCCCGCGCACGAGCCGCAACTCGGACAAGCATGCGCCTCAAGGTCAGTCATTTCAGTTTGCGACATTTTGCCCGCCGCGAATTTCCCTGCCGCCTCGAATGCTTGACTAACGCTAATATCTTTGCCGTGAAAACGTCCCGCAAGCATAGGACCGCCGCTAACGATTATCGACGGGATATTCAGACGCGCCGCCGCCATTAACATGCCTGGAACAACTTTATCGCAATTCGGAATTAAAATCAGCGCGTCGAAACCGCTAGCCATTGCGACCGCTTCGATTGAATCGGCAATAAGTTCGCGGCTTGCTAAGGAATATTTCATGCCGGTATGACCCATAGCAATTCCGTCGCAAACGCCAATAGCGGGAAATTCAATCGGAGTGCCGCCCGCCGCCGCTACGCCTAATTTTGCCGCCTCTGTTATTGATTTTAAGTGCATATGTCCTGGAATAATTTCGTTGAAAGAATTGCAAACGCCGATTAGCGGTCTACTAAGTTCTTCGACGCCGAAGCCGTTTGCATGAAATAAACTTCTGTGTGCGCAACGTGTCGCGCCCTTTTTAACTATGTCACTTCTCATTTTGTGAAACTCTCCTTGAAAATATTTTTGAAACGCCCGAACGCGGCGACTTGCTAAAATTTTCGTAACGTCGCGGCGCGTACACTGTTTGCCTACTTTTTAAAAGTAGGTTGAAAATTTCTTGAAAAGATTTTAACCCATTTGCCGCCGTCTTGCAATAAAATTTTTACTCGCGCTATTTGGTAAGAAAATCATTCCACAAGGTAAACTACACATAAATTTTTCGTGATAAAATATTTATGGAGGTGAGGAAATGGATAATCTTAGGAAGGAAACTTGCCGCGACGAATTGCAATATATTGGACTGCGCATATCGTATTTTAGAAAAATGAAAAACATGACGCAGGCGCAACTTGCCGAGAAAGTTCATATCAGCAAAAATTATCTGTCGCACATAGAAAGTGGCGCGTCGAATAAAGCAGTTTCGTTGCCGTTGCTGATAGAAATTTCAAAGGCACTAGATATTCCGTTATCGGTGCTCGTCGACCTAGACGACTTCGACAAATCAAGGGAAAAAATTCGTCAGCAATTCGGCGAGATAAAAACTATGTTTGAGGAAATGAAACAATTCAACGCGGAATTAGATAAGATGATGGCTGAAATGGAAAAAGTAAATTTGGAGCAATAAAAAAGCTTCCCTGTCAAACGGCAGGGAGTTTTTTGTTATTGGCTAAAATTTTCCTGTTGACAATGTTAAATCTGTGATACAATGCAGAAAAAATTTGGAGGCTCTAGTAAATGAATCCTTAAAACGAAGTCTATTCTTGCAGTGAACACAATTATTGTTATCGTGTGTATTCTCATGGGCGTTATTGGTTACTTTCGGGCGGGCGAAGTTTCGCTGAGGCTTTGAAAATGAAAGCGTCCGCCGATGTCAGCGCACTGTCCGAAATTTTGAACTATCGCTACGACGGCGATTGGCATTTGCAAAACGGAATTTTATTCAAAGGTTCTCAGCAAATGGACGGCGCGGACGAACTTGTTGATTCTCTTAGCCGAGTTTGCGGCGGCAAGGTTACAATTTTCAACGGCGATACCCGCGTTGCTACGACCGTTAAAAATGCTCAAGGTAATCGCGCAGTAGGAACAAAGGCTTCCGAAACCGTCATTGACAACGTCATAAATCAAGGGCGAAGTTTTTTAGGCGAAGCAATGGTTATGGGCGAGCAACATTACGCCGCATATCAGCCGATTAAAGATACGACTGGAAAGACAATCGGAATGCTTTTCGTGGGCGTGGGCGTCGCTGAAATGAATGATATGCTTATGGATTTAATTTTGTCATCAACCGCGCTGGCAATCGTCGTTATTTTGATTATATGCGCTGTAATATCAAATTTCTTTATCGGGCGCATGGTTGGTCAGCTAAATTCGGTCGCGGACGCTATGCAAAAAATTTCGGGCGGCAACTTGCAGATTAAAGATTTAGAAGTTAAATCGCAAGACGAAATCGGCATTTTGTCGGCGAGCGTCAACGATATGAAAACTAAGCTCAAAAAACTTTTAACGAATATTGCGCAATGCTCCGAGCGCGTCGCGGCGTCAAGTGAGGAATTAACCGCCGGTGCGCAGGAGACTAGCGAATCAATTAACATGGTCGCGCAGAATATGGAAGTTATGACGAGCGGCGCAGCTGAACAGGAAAGCACGATTAAAACTCTGGAAGAAAAAATTCAAATCATGCGCGAGAAAATGGACGACTTGCGCGAAACTTCAAAGGAAATGGAGAAAATAGCAGTCGATAGCGCGAGCAATGCGGCAAATGGTAAGGCGAAAGTCGACGCGGCTATTGACGTTATGAAAAACATTGAATTGCAAGTAAGTTCTTCGGCTAAAGTTGTCGGGGAACTTGGCAAGCGTTCAGACGAAATCGGGCAGATTGTTGAAACTATTTCGGGCATTGCAGGACAGACGAATTTACTTGCACTCAATGCGGCAATCGAAGCCGCCCGCGCAGGTGAACACGGTCGCGGCTTTGCAGTCGTCAGCGAAGAAGTCCGCAAGCTTGCCGAGCAATCAGCCGAAGCGGCAACGAATATTTCTAAGCTCATTGAAACGATTCAAAAGGATACAACTTCCGCTGTTGAATCAATCGAGCAGGGAAATCAAAGCGTCAAGGAAGGCACACAATCAATCGCCGAGACCGGTGAAGCTCTTATCGGCATTGAAAATCAAGCGACGAAATTAACTGCTAACGTCAGCAAAAGTTTTGATGATATTGTCGCGGTCGACGCCAGCAACGAGGAAATTTTAAAGGCAGTCGGGAAAGTCCGCGAACTTTCCGGCAAATCAAGTTCCAATGCGGATTCAATCAGCGCGGCTACTCAAGAACAGACTGCAACTATGCACGAAGTTGCCACCGCCAGCCGAACTCTTGCCGAACTTGCGAGCGAAATGAATAGCGAAATTTCTCACTTCAAATTATAAATTATTTTGCCGCCTATGCTGATTTGTGATACAATGCCTAAAATTTTTAGTAAGAAGGTGTTCGCTAATGGGGCTGAAAAGCAAATCAATTCTGGCGGTCAATGCGATTGTAATTGTGGCGTGCGTGCTTATGGGGATTATCGGATATATTCGCGCCGAGCAAGGTTTTGCTAAGGCGTTGGAGATGAAAGCCGCCGCCGATGTTAAATCGCTGTCGGAAATTCTCAACAATCGTTATTGGGGCGATTGGCATTTGCAAAACGGAATACTTTTCAAGGGCGGACAGCAAATTGACGGCGTCAACGAAATCGCCGATTTTCTAAGCAAAATTTGCGACGGCAAAGTTACGATTTTTAATGGCGATACTCGCGTTGCTACGACTGTTAAAGATTCTTCCGGAAATCGGCAAGTCGGCACGAGGGCTTCAGACGCGATTATTGATAACGTCATAAGGCAGGGAAAATTTTTCGTCGGCAAAGCGAGCGTTTTAGGTGAAGACCATTACGCCGCGTATCAGCCGATTAAGGACGTAACCGGCAAGACGATTGGCATGCTTTTTGTCGGAGTTAGCGTTCACGAAATGGACGACGTTGTTGAGGAATTAATTTTGTCGATTGCGCTGGCAGTCGTCGTGGTTATGATTATTTGTATTCTTGCGTCAAACTTTTTTATCGGGCGCATGGTTGGGCAACTAAATTCTGTCGTCGCCGCAATGAAGAAAATTTCCAGCGGCAACTTGCGCATTAACGATTTGGAAATTAAATCGGAAGACGAAATCGGGATATTGGCTGAAAGTGCTAACGATATGAAATACCGCCTTAAACATTTGCTAACGAATATTGCGCAAAGTTCCGAGCGCGTCGCGGCGTCTAGCGAAGAACTCACTGCCGGCACTCAGCAGACTAACGAATCAATTACGGTCGTTGCGCAAAATATGGCGGTTCTAACTAACGGCACTGCCGAGCAGGAAAAGACGATTGAGCATTTGGAAGAAAAAATTCAAGATATGAACGAGCGCATGGACGATTTACGCATGACGGCTAAGGAAATGGAGCAAATTGCAATCGATAACGCGAATAATGCGGCGGTCGGCAAGGAAAAAGTCGACATTGCTATTGACGTTATGAAAAATATCGCCGAGCAAGTCAGCTCTTCGGCGCAAGTCGTCGGCGAACTCGGCAAGCGTTCAGACGAAATCGGGCAAATCGTCGAAACTATTTCGGGTATCGCAGGGCAGACGAATTTATTAGCACTTAATGCGGCAATCGAAGCCGCCCGCGCAGGTGATAACGGTCGCGGCTTTGCTGTCGTCGCCGAAGAAGTTCGCAAACTCGCCGAACAATCAGCTTCAGCTACGGAAAATATTTCTAAACTTATCGCGACGATTCAAAAGGATACAACTTCCGCCGTCGAATCAATCGAACAGGGTAATCAAAGCGTCAAGGAAGGTACTAAATCTGTTGCCGAGACCGGCGCGGCGTTCCGCGATATTGAAATTCAATCCGCTAAGCTAAATTCTAACGTCAGCAAAAGTTTGGAAGATATTATCGCCGTCGACGCAAGCAATAAGGAAATTTTATCGGCGGTCGAACATGTCAAGGAAATTTCTATCAAATCTAGCGAAAACGCCGATTCAGTCAGCGCGGCGACTCAAGAACAATCCGCTACCATGCAGGAAGTCGCCAACGCTAGCAAAATTCTTTCCGAACTCGCTAACGATATGCAGGGCGAAATTTCCCAATTCAAATTGTAAGGAGCTAAAATTTTGAGCGTCGCGATTAAAGCTGAACATCTAACCAAAATTTATAAGATTTATGAGCGGGATATTGACCGCCTTAAGGAAACTTTCCACCCGTTCCATAAAAAATATAGCAAAGATTTTTACGCGCTTAACGATATTTCCTTTGAAATACGGCGCGGCGAAAATATCGGGCTTGTAGGCAAAAATGGCGCGGGAAAATCCACTTTGCTTAAAATTATTACCGGAGTTTTAACTCCAACCAGCGGAAATTTGATTGTAAACGGAAAAATCGCCTCTTTGCTCGAATTGGGCGCAGGTTTTAACCCAGAAATGACCGGAATCGAAAATATTTATATGAATGGGCTTTTAATGGGGCATACTCGCGAAATTATGGACGAAAAAGTCAACGACATCATAAATTTCGCCGATATTGGCGATTTTATCAACCAACCTGTCAAAACTTACTCCTCCGGCATGTTCGCAAGGCTCGCTTTCGCCGTTAATGCCTTCGTTGAACCCGATATTTTAATCGTTGACGAAGCTTTGAGCGTCGGAGACGCATTTTTTCAAAGTAAATGTATGGATAAAATGCGTTCGATGATTCAAGGCGGCGTAACGGTTATTTTTGTTAGTCACGACACTTTTGCAGTCAAAAATCTCTGCGAACGCGCCTTTCTTATGAAATCTGGCAAAATTTTAATGGATGCACCCGCTAAAGACGTCGTCGAAACCTATCGCAATATGCTTTTGGAGTCTCGCGGCGAACTTTCTCAAGAACAATCACAACGTCAAAGCGATTTTGTAGAAAATCTGCGCGGAAATACCAATAAACTTAGCTCAGAATCAATTTCTATCGAAAATTTGGAGCGCGGCAAGGATATTTTCGCCAAAAACGCTACTTATCAGCGCATCGGCGATAAACGAGCCGTTTTTGATAACGTTCAACTGCTAAATCTCGACGGCGAACTCATTTCTGAAGTTATTTTCGGTCAAGAAGTCGTTTTGCGCATGATTATTCGCTTTCAAAAGGACGTCGCGTGCTTGGGAATGGGTTATCACATAAGAAACGCTACCGGAATCGATTTAATCTACACTGATTCGCGTTTTAACGACACAAAAGCCATTTTCGACGCTAAATCCGGCGAGATTTACGTTATCGATTGGAAATTTAAGGTCGAATTGCGTCAAGAACTCTACGATATTGCCTGCGTCATCTCTACGCCCCTCGATGAGACGCTTAGTTCCGCTGAAATGTGCGATTTTATCCCTTGCGCCCTTCAATTTAACGTCGTTAGCCCAAATTCTTTCCTAAGTTTGCCCGGCGGCTACGTTCACTGGCATAATGACCTAAAAATTCGCCGCCTTAATTGAAATTTTAATTTTTTGGGTTATAATAAGCTGAATAAAATATGGAGGCGAAATTTTTGTGGAGACTTCGGAATTTTTAAACCTAAACCTTAAAAATTTTCTCTCGACGAAGGGCTTAGCGATTTTAGCGGCTACAATCACTGCTTTTGGCGTCGGCACGCTCGGTTTTTCAAATTACGTCGCCGATAGTGATAAAATCGTTCCCGGAATCCGTTTTGAAGGGCAATCCGTCAACGGACTCGATAAACGCGCCGCAGAAAAAATTATTTCCACCGTCGCCGCTCAAAAAGTTCATAATCTTACTTTCCGCTACGAAAATCAGGAATTTGAAATCACGCCCGAAGAAATTTCTTTAAATCCGCTCGTCGATAAGGCTGAACAAGAAATTTTCAGCTACGGGCGCGGAAATTCCCTGCTTTCTAACTTCAACGACCAAATTAAATGCTTTTTGAACGGGCGCAACGTCAATTTGTCCGCTGAATACGATTCAAACTTGCTCGCAGAGAAATTAAACGCTATCGCCGCGCAAATTAACCGCGATCCAGTCAATGCGGTTGTAAATTTCAATTCCGACGGCGCGATTGAGAAAATTCCTGGCGTTATCGGCAAAAAATTAAACGTCGAGCAACTTGCGGACACTTTGCGCGAACCTTTGACCACTTTGAACCTTCCAAACGGCGCAATCACCCTTGAACCCGAAGATATTCAGCCTTTCATCACGACAGAGGATATTTCCGCGATTGATTCGGTTCTTGGCTCTTTCAGCACTTATTTTTATCCCGGCGACAGGGGCGACAACATTTGGCTTGCCGCAAATGCCATTTCTCACAAGCTCGTGAAGAGTAGTTGGACGTTTTCTTTTAATGATACGGTCGGCGAACGCACTTGGGACGCCGGATACAAGGTCGCGGGCGTGATTATCAACGGAAGACCCGCTGAAGACTACGGCGGCGGCGTTTGTCAGGTCAGTTCCACGCTTTATAACGCCGTTTTGCTCGCCGGGCTCACTCCAACCGAACGCACACCGCATTTTTATCAATCTACTTACGTTGCGCCCGGTCGCGACGCCACAGTTGCCGACGGTTACCTTGATTTTAAGTTCAGAAACGATTTTCCGCACAATGTTTATCTAATCGCGGAGGCTTACGGCTCAACTTTAAGCGTTTACGTTCTCGGAACTAAAGCCGATTTGGGCGGCGCGGATATTTCCATTGAACGCGAAGGCTCCGATATGAAACCGTCCATTTATCGCGTCTGGTATAGCGGCGGCGAAGTCGTTAAAAGCGAATTTTTGCACACAGACGTTTACGAAACGCCTAAACCTCGACAAGATAACGTTTGAATCAATTTTCCCCGCTTCGGCGGTTTTTTTTGTGCCCATTTTACAAATTCCGCTATTCCGGAAAACGTAATTTGAACTTCCAAATCAGCCCCGATTTTTGAACCTGCCGAAAAAGCCGCATAATGGCGCGATACAAATTCCGCTATTCCGGAAAACGTAAATTGCTCCCTCAAACCGCCCTCAAAACCCGTTTCAAGCGTTCAAAATCACTTTCAAGCCGCCAAATTCACTTCAAAGCCGTTTCAAGCCGCCAAATTCACTTCAAAGCCGTTTCAAGCCGCCAAATTCACTTCAAAGCCGTTTCAAGCCGCCAAATTCACTTCAAAGCCGTTTCAAGCCGCAAAATTTCATTTCAAGCGTTCAAAATCAGTTTCAAACGCTAAAATTGTCTTCAAATCGCTTTTGGTGTGTTATAATCGCTCGCGGAGGTGTTTTTTATGGAAAAAGTAGCCGTCGCAATGAGTGGAGGCGTCGATAGCTCGCTTGTAGCCGCTCTTTTGCTCAAAAATCGCTTTCAAGTCGTCGGAATTACTATGTTGCTCGCTGATAATCAAATTTCCGCCGCAGATGCTAAAAATGTTTGCGATTTTTTGGGCATAAAGCACTTTGTCGCCGATTTTAGGCAAATTTTCCGCGATAAGGTTGAAAATTACTTCGTCAATGAATATCTGCGCGGCAAAACGCCTAATCCTTGCGTCCAATGCAATAAATTTATTAAATTCGGTGCGCTCTTCGACTTCGCAAGCACTTTGGGCGCAAATTTTCTCGCAACGGGGCATTATGCCAGAATTATTTTCGAGGATAACCGCTTCAAACTAAAAAAAGCCGCCGATTTAAAAAAAGATCAGTCCTACGTCCTTTATAACTTGACGCCGGATAAACTTTCGCGAATTATTTTGCCGCTCGGCGACTTTTCTAAGGAAAAAACTCGCGAACTTGCCGAAAATTTAAATTTGCCCGTCGCTAATAAGCCCGATAGCCAAGAAATTTGCTTTGTGCCCAATGACGATTATAAAAAATTCATTTCGGAAAGAAATCCTGCCGCGCAGGCATTGCAAGCCGGAAAAATCGTCGATTTAAGCGGAAAAATTCTCGGAAATCATAACGGCGTTGCAAATTACACGATTGGACAGCGAAAAGGCTTAGGAATTGCCGCACCGGAGCCGATTTACGTCACTAAACTCGACGTTGCAAATAAAAAAGTCGTCGTCGGGAGCAACGACAACCTTTTTTCTAAATTTTTAACGGCAAATGACGTTCATTGGATTTACAAACCGATTTTGCCTAAGAATTTGCAAGCAAAAATTCGTTACGGTGCAAAATTCGCCGATTGCACGGTTTTTGAGGAAGAAAATTTGCTAAAAGTTGAGTTTTCGGAGCCGCAACGCGCTATAACGTCCGGTCAATCGATAGTTTTCTATGATAAAGACGAAGTTTTAGGCGGCGCGATTATCTATTGACAAAATCTGCGCATGATATAAAATTCTGGCATAAAATTTTAGGAGGAATTCAAATGGGAAAGATTTATAAGAGCGTCACGGAGCTAATTGGCAATACTCCACTGCTTGAGGCGAGCAATTTTGCGTCGAAAGTCGGTTTCAACGGCAAACTTTTAGTCAAACTGGAGTATTTTAATCCCGCCGGCAGCGTAAAGGACAGAATTGCGAAGGCGATGATTGAAACTGCCGAGCGCGAAGGCAAAATCCAGAAAAATTCTGTGATAATCGAGCCGACGAGCGGCAATACGGGCATAGGGCTGGCGAGTTTTGCGGCGGCGAGAGGTTATCGAGCGATTTTGACTATGCCGGAGACGATGAGCGTTGAACGTCGGCAACTTTTGAAGGCTTACGGCGCGGAAATTGTCCTGACTGAGGGCGCAAAGGGCATGAAGGGCGCGATTGCTAAGGCTGAAGAGCTTGCAAAGGAAATTCCGAATGCTTTTATCCCGTCGCAGTTCACAAATCCGGCAAATCCTGCCGCGCATAAGGCTACAGGCGCGGAAATTTGGAACGATACGGACGGAAAAGTTGATATTTTCGTTGCGGGCGTGGGCACGGGCGGAACTTTATCGGGCGTCGGCAAATTTCTTAAGTCTAAGAACCAAAATATCAAAATTATCGCGGTCGAACCGGCAACTTCGCCTGTTTTATCGCAAGGAAAGTCCGGTGCGCATAAAATTCAAGGAATTGGCGCGGGCTTTGTCCCCGAAACTTTAGACACGACGATTTATGACGAAGTTTTTCCGGTTGAGAACGAAGCCGCCTTTAAATTTGGCAGAGAATTTGCGCGTTCGGAGGGAATTTTAGTAGGAATTTCATCTGGCGCGGCACTTGCGGCGGCTTTTGAGCTTTCAAAGCGCGAAAATTTCGCCGGAAAGACTTTCGTAGTACTTTTGCCCGATACCGGCGATAGATATTTATCAACTGACCTTTTCAAAGACTAAAATTTATTTATAGTGGCAAAAAAAACCGGCGAGCGATTAAGCCTGCCGTTTTTTTTATATAAAAATGCCAAAAAAAAGCTCAAATTCCATGCCCTGCATACAAGGTTGCGTCCCAGATAACGCAGGAATGATGATATTCATTTTTAGCGGGGTCGTGGAAAGCGAAATATTTGCCGCGATACTCCGAAGGATTTTCCACAATACCGAAGACCGCCGAAGTAAGGTCGACGTCGATTTTTTTCCGGCTCAAAATTCTTTTTGTCGCCGCAACCAACTAAAAACATAGCCGCGCAGATGATTATCATAAATTTTTCATGATAAGCTCCCGAAATGATTGAGCGCGAGGCAAATTACAAATGTCAGCGCGTCACCTATCAAGGAAAAACATTTCAGCACCAAAGTTGAGTCCAAAAGCGACGAGCAAAGCGCAAACAGCACGCCCGCTATCAGCGCATTTCAGGTGTAAGGTAGAAGGGAATTTTGCGAATAATTTTGCCGTCCTGCGCGGGCTTATCGCTCCCGCATGCTGAAAAAACTCAATCAATCATTGTAGCCGTTTGGGTGCGACTTATGCCAAGTCCAAGCGGTTGCGATAATTTTTTCCATATCGGCAAATTGCGGATACCAATTCAGAATGGATTTTGCCTTATCACTGGAGGCGATAAGTTGGGCAGGGTCGCCAGCGCGTCGCGTTCCAATTTTGGTTTTAATTTTCTGCCCCGTAACTTTTTGAGCTGTAGCAATCATTTCTTTGACAGAAAAGCCTTTCCCGTTGCCGAGATTGAAAACATTTGATTTGCCGCCGTTGTGAAGATAGTTTAAAGCTAAAATGTGTGCGTTGGCAAGGTCGATAACGTGAATGTAATCGCGCAAGCAAGTTCCGTCGGGCGTGGGGTAATCGTCGCCGAAAATGGTGATGTGGTCGCGTTTACCGAGTGGCACTTGCAAAATTAACGGGATTAGATGTGTTTCGGGGTGGTGGTCTTCGCCGATTAAGCCGCCTTCGAGCGCGCCTGCCGCATTAAAATAGCGCAAGCTGACAAAGCGAATACCGTTTGCGCGGCTAACCCACTTCATCATTTTTTCCATAATTAGTTTGGATTCGCCATAAGGATTAATTGGTTGCGTTCTGTCGTCTTCCTCGATAGGGAATTTTTCCGGCTCGCCGTAAGTAGCAGCAGTAGAGCTGAAAACAATTTTATCAACGCCATTCTAACCATTGATTCTAATAAAATCTGCATTCCGTAAACGTTGTTGTTGAAATATTTTAGGGGCTTTTCGACGATTTCTCCCGCCTCTATGAAGGCGGCGAAATGAATCACGGCTTCGATTTTATTTTCGATAAAAATTTTGTCGAGAATTTTGGCGTCGCGAATATCGCCTTGATAAAATTTGGCGGTAGGATTGATTGCGCCGCGATGACCAGTTTGAAGATTATCGACGATAACGACTTCTTCTCTGGCTTTCACTAACTGATAAACCGTGTGCGAACCGATATAGCCCGCGCCGCCGCATACCAGAATTGCCATTAAAAACACTCCTTAAATTATTATTGAAAGTAGATTATATCACAGCTTCAAAATAATATCGAATGAAAATTTATACAAAAAAAGGGCTAAACTTTTTTTCAGAAGTCGCGCCCCAAAATTTGTTCGTTTATTATTCAGCGCGTTTGACGTCGTCGCCGAAAATGGTTTTAAAGTCGTTGCGCATGGAAATTTGCACCCAGCCATTTTTTTCAGCAAGTTTTATGCAACCATTAGCCTTGTCAAAGTTGCCCAGTTCGCGCTCTGTGTCGTCGCAGATAACGAAAAATGCCAAGCTCTTATATTTATTGCCCGTTATCGCGTAATTTAACATGGAAGTATCGCCGCCGCTGTTCCCGAACGCTAAAACTGGTTGCTTGCCGATTTCGTGCTCGATAACAACAACTTTATTCATTTTAAGATTTTTCTTCGTCAGTCCGCCGCGAATTAAATAATCATCTTTCGTGTAAGCGTAATTATCAGCGGAAACGTCGCCTTGATTCGCCGCTATTATCTCTGGATTCGTGCCGATTATTTGGTTATACGGTATTTTCAGCACTTCCGACGCCATAACGCGCATTGCCGGACGGTCTGAACCTGTTACAACGTACACGGTGAATTGATTCGCCTGCAAATATTTGATTACCTCGACCATTGGCAGATAAAATGCCTCGCCCCACTTCATATTCGTTAAACCTTCGACCGGTTTTTCCATAAATTTGCGCACGTACGCTTCATAGTCTTTAGGCGTCATACCCGCGAAAACTGATTCTTGCGATTTTGCCTCGCCTAAATCAATTCCCTTTGGAAATTTGCCCGTCATAAAGTGCCCTGCTTTAATTTCGGCGTCTACCATTTCCGCATAAGCTCTGTCTTCTGCCGACGGCGTATAATCCGGGTCATTTAGGGCGCGTTCAAGGTAAAGCATCCACTCGAAATAGCACGGCGCACTTTCGCAAATAAATGTTCCGTCCATATCGAAGACTGCGAGCCTATCTTCCACCGGAATGAAATTTTTGCTCTTCTTGTTCGTCACGTCGGTGACATATTCGACTAATTTTTGATTCGCGACCGAATTTTTCGTCCAGCATTTGAAATCCTTAGCTTTCTTAACCTGAATTTGTGCAATTTGGTCGCGCGGCATTGCGTCAACCGCTCCGAATGAACTAAACGTAATCAATCCCGCCGCGATTGCCGCTAAAATCTTTTTACGCATATTTTTTTCGCCTCCGAATATACTTTAGCAAAAAAAAATCCCTCCGTCAACGAATTGCGCAGACGAAGAGACTTTATCGCCAATTTATTCTTACTCAACGTCAGGATTTATTACTACGTCCTCAAAACTACAATCAATGCTGAAACCGTCATTAAATTGCTTATAAGCGGGGTCTTCTATTATAAAAGTGTAGTAAACTTCCTTCCCGACCGGAAGATTTAACGAAATATCTGTAAAATGAGTTGCTCCATCGCTAATAACTTTGCCAGTTAAATCCGTCGCCTTAAATTTTATCGTCATTTCATTTAACATCGTGTCGCGCTTGCCGTTATTCGTTATGCTAATGTAAAATTCCATTTTTCCGTCAAGGAGATTGAAATCATTAATCTTGTAAATGAAAAGACCGTTATTAGATTTCGTTTCAGTGTAGCTTGAAGAATAATTTACGCCGGACGAAGTGCTTACCTCTACCGAAGATTTTTGCTCAAAGCTCACATTACCTTCAGAACAGCCATTTATAATCAAAACTCCAAGCATAAGGCAACAAACAACCGCGAATTTCTTCATAAAGCTCATAAAATAAACCTCCTAAAACTATGCCGCCGCTTTTATTTATTTCTTGCTAATGTGGACAATGTTATCGTGATAATACGGGTCAGTTATGTCTATTCCTTCCGGTTGGTCGATATTCGCTGGAATTAACGTGTTGTCCTTCGGAACTGCTACCCAAAAGACAACGTCTGCGCCCTTTGAACTTAAAATTGACGCCCTCGCGCCGCTATCTATGCTAATCAGCTCGATATTTTTCCCAATTCGCTTTGAAACTTCCGATAAAACTGCCGTGCTAAAGCCTGTCGGCGTTCCGTCAGCTGAAATCATATCGAACGGTGGCAAATCGCCCGTTACCGCAACTTTTATCGTGTCCGCGCCTTCAATTTCCGAAATTTCAACTGCTGGCGGCTCTGTACCGCCTTTTATGTCAATTATGTACTGCTTTGACAGCTTAATTAACGTGCCGTCGGTCGTCATTTCCTTTATCGCCTTGTTTAAATCGTTTTTCAGCATTTTATCGCCCTTGCGCACTGCAAAACAGAATGAATCCGTTAAAATTTTATTGCTCGGCAAAAGTTCTTTGTCAGGAGATTTTTGGAGCATGTAATCGGCAACGCTTTGATAAGTGCTGAGCATATCAATTTGCCCAGATTCAAGCGCAAGTTGCATATCGTTCATTCTGTCGAAATATTTGTAAGTAGCGTCGAGATCTGCCTTTGACGGGCGATAACTTTTCTCCAATTTGCTCATAAGCTCATTATATTCGAGTTCGCTTGCGTTCAAATGCGTTATCACGCCGATTTTAGCATTTTCTTTGGGCTTAGGCGCATTTTCTCCGCCGCCGCAACCTGTAATCAGCAGACAAACCGCGCAGATTGCCGCCAAAATGGATTTCTTCAAGATAAATCAACTCCTTAAAATTATTTCGCCGATTATATCACATAGATAAAAAAAAATCTGCCTTGCGGCAGTAAAAAAACTTTTATAAACGCATTTATTTAACAGTGATTTACTTGAGTTGGGCTGCGACTTCCGCCGCAAAATCAGTTTCTTTCTTTTCGATACCTTCGCCGAGCTGATAGCGCGTGAATCTCAAAACTTTTTCTTTGCCGAGAATATCTTTGACAGTTTGCTTGCTACCAGGTTCCGCCTTAACGAAATCCTGTTCGACGAGGCAGACTTCCTTATAAAATTTGTTAATGCGCCCTTCAACCATGCGCTCAACGATTTTTTCGGGTTTACCCTCTTCGAGAGCTTGTTTGCGCAGAATTTCTTTTTCGTGTTCGAGTTCGGAAGCGTCAACGCTTGCGCGGTCGACAGCAGAAGGATTAGCCGCCGCAATTTGCATAGCGACATCTTTGCCGAGTTCGTCAGAGCCGCCAGTCATTTCGACAAGTACGCCGATTTTCCCGCCCATATGAATATAAGTCGTGAGCTTGCCTTGAGTTTCGTAGGTGACAAAGCGACGAATAGAAATTTTTTCGCCAATAGTCGCGGTCGCCTCCGTGACGAGTTCGGAAACTTTTTTGCCGTCAATAACGCTGTCGTTAAGTGCGTCGAGATTAGCGGGTTTAGTTTCGGCAATGTGTTCGATAACTTTCTTTTCGAGAGCGCGGAAATTTTCGTTGTTGGCGGTGAAGTCGGTTTCGCAGTTGACTTCCAAAAGAACGCCGGTTTTGCCGTCTTTGGAAATGTAAGCGGCAACGGCACCGTCAGCGGCAGTACGTCCGGCTTTTTTCGCCGCCTTAGCAATGCCCTTTTCGCGCAGCCAATCAATAGCCTTTTGCATATCGCCATCGGTCGCAGTCAGAGCTTTTTTGCAATCCATCATGCCTGCGCCGGTTCTTTCGCGCAATTCCTTAACAACACTTGCACTAATAGCCATTTATTTTTCACCTCAAAATTATTCTTCGTTTTCTTCGGACGCTTCAGCACTCTCCGCGCCCTGATTGCCTTCGAGCATAGCATCAGCAATTTTCGCCGTCAAAAGTTTCACAGCGCGAATTGCATCATCATTGCCCGGAATAACATAGTCGATTTCGTCGGGGTCGCAGTTGGTATCGACAATCGCGACAATCGGGATATTGAGCTTGCGAGCTTCAGCGACGGCAATACGTTCCTTGCGCGGGTCGACGACGAACAATGCGCCCGGCAATTTATTCATTTCCTTAATACCGCCCAGATATTTTTCCAGACGCGCCATTTCGTGACGCAGTTGCATGACTTCCTTTTTAGTCAAAACCTCAAAAGTTCCGTCCTGCTCCATAGTCTCCAATTCCTTAAGGCGATTGATACGCTTTTGAATTGTTTGGAAGTTGGTAAGCATGCCGCCGAGCCAGCGTTCATTGACGAAGAATTGACCTGCGCGGACAGCCTCTTCTTTGACTGCCTCTTGAGCCTGTTTTTTGGTACCGACGAAAAGAATAGATTTGCCCTCTTCGGCGACGGAGCGGACGAAGTTATAAGCCTCGTCGACTTTGCGAACGGTCTTTTGCAAATCGATAATGTAAATGCCGTTGCGTTCTGTGAAGATGTAACGCGCCATTTTCGGATTCCAGCGACGAGTTTGGTGCCCGAAGTGCACGCCAGCTTCCAAAAGCTGTTTCATTGAGATAACTGCCATTTGAAAATTCCTCCTGTTTTTCAATCGCGGAACATTTTCGCGCCGATTAACCGCAAGGGAACAGGCGACGCTCCGATTCCGCGTGGATTTTGTTAAACGCGCCGCATTATATCACAAGAATTTTTTGACGGCAAGGCTAATTAAATGAAAATAACATTAAAGCCGAATTGACATATAAAAATTATGGTGCTAAAATTTTTGACGTTGACAGGTAGGAGAGGCAATCGCGGGGGAATTTTCCCACGAGGAAAGTCCGGACTCCACAGAGCAGCGTGCCGGATAACGTCCGGTGAGAGTAATCTTAAAGAAAGTGTCACAGAAAAGAAAACCGCTTGGTAAGATTGCAAGATTAAGAGATTGCAAGATTACAAGTAAGGATGAAAAGGCAGGGTAAGAGCCTACCAGCGGTTGAGTAATCAGCCGGCTTGATAAACCTCACGCGGAGCAAAACTAAATAGGAAAGGGTTGAGGTTGCTCGCTGACCTTTCGGGTAAGTTGCTAGACTTGGGCGGCAACGTTCAAGCAAGATAAATGATTGCCATTAACAGAATCCGGCTTATTGACTGCCTGTCAACATACTGCGAAATTAAAAAATGTCGTTGCGGGAAATTTCGCGGCGGCGTTTCGACTTTATATGGAAAATTTTTATCATTTAATTCAGGCAATAATCACGTCGAAAGATTATAATTCGCTTAGAAAACTAGAAAGGAAGTGGTCGGTTTTGAGGAGTTTTTTGCGAGCGTTAGTTATGGTGATGATGTTGCTATCAATTAGCGTTTCACAAAGCTACGCGGCAGGAGCTTACAGAGTAGGTGATCAAGGCGCGGAAATCGCGGAAATTCAAGGCAGACTTGTCATTTTGGGCTATGACGTTATAGCTGACGGGGCATTTGGTCCCGCAATGGCTGACGCCGTTAAGGAGTTCCAAAAATCTCAAGGCATGAAAGCAGACGGCATGATTGGTCCAGCAACTTATTCTGCACTTCTCGGCAAGGAAATGCCCGACATTAGTCGCGGCATGAATTTCATCTCCCGCAGAATTATTTCTAATGCTATGGATTATCTCGGCGTCCCCTACGTCTTCGGCGGCACTAGCCCTTATGGCTTTGATTGCTCCGGCTACGTTCAATACGTTTTCGCCAATGCTGGCATTTCGCTACCGCGCACCGCTGATGTTCAATACGAAGTCGGCACGCCCATTTCTACTACTGAACTCGTTGCGGGCGATTTGGTCTTCTTCTCAACCTATACTTATGGCGCGTCGCACGTCGGAATTTATCTTGGCGATAACAGTTTTATTCACGCCAGCTCAAGTCGCGGAATTTCCGTCGATTCGCTCGGCAGTTCTTATTGGAGCTCGCACTATATTGGCGCACGCAGAATTTTATAAGTCGAATACGACTTCACAAGACAAAAAATGTCCTTCGGTCAGCCGGAGGGCATTTTTTTTGCAGGAAAATCTTTTTGCCAACAGAATAAATCACATTAATTTTTCTATTAGCTTTAGTTTTACGGAGGAGTTTTGAATGTCGCAATTTGACAAAAGAAATTTATCCATGATGATGGATTTCTACGAAATGACAATGGCTAATGGCTATTTCGTCAACGGCGGCGAAAATACTCGCGTGGCGTTCGATGTATTTTATCGGCGCAACCCTGACGCGGGCGGCTTCGCTATCTTTGCCGGGCTTGAACAAGTTATCGAGTACGTAGAGAATATGCAGTTCAGCGCGAAGGATATTAACTATCTGCGCGGGCAGAAAATTTTTAGCGAAGACTTTCTCGATAGCCTCAAAGATTTTCATTTTCGCGGGGACATTTACGCTTTCCCCGAAGGAACGATTATGTATCCGAATGAACCTTGCATAACGGTCGTTGCTAATCTGATTGACGCGCAACTTGTCGAGACGGCGATTTTGGCGCAGATAAATCATCAATCGCTAATCGCGACTAAGGCAAGCCGAATAGTTCGGGCGGCGGAAGGACGTTTCGTTTCTGACTTTGGTGCGCGTCGCGCTCACAACATGGACGCCGCAACTTACGGAGCACGGGCGGCATTTATCGGCGGCGTAAACGGCACAGCGACTGTTAGCGCGGGTCAGCTGTTTAACATTCCGGTTAATGGCACTATGGCGCATAGTTGGGTTATGTATTTCCGCGACGAGTTTGACGCCTTCAAACGTTACGCCGAAGTTTATCCCGATTCTACGACGCTACTTGTTGATACTTACGATGTTATTCACAGCGGGATTCCCAATGCTATTCGCGTCGCTAAGGAAGTTTTAGAGCCACAAGGAAAACGTCTGCGCGGCGTGCGGATTGATTCGGGCGATTTAGCTTATCTGTCTAAGAAAATTCGCAAAATGCTTGATAACGAGGGCTTAACAGATTGCAAAATTATCGCGTCCAATAGCCTTGACGAATTTACGATAACTTCTCTGATAAGTCAGGGCGCGGCGATTGATAGCTTTGGCGTCGGCGAACGGCTGATAACTGCCAAGTCGGAGCCGGTCTTTGGCGCGGTTTATAAAATCGTGGCGGTTGAAGAGGGCGGCGAATTTGTTCCGCGTATCAAAGTCAGCGAGAACGTCGAAAAGATTACCAATCCCGGCTTGAAAAATATTTATCGCGTCTACAACGAAGACGGGCACGCGGTCGCCGATTTAATCGCGTTGGTTGATGAGCCAGTTGATATGAATAATCCTTTCCGTTACGTCGACCCCGTTAAGCCGTGGAAAAATCGCCGCTTTGAAAATTGTACGGCTAAAAAGTTGTCGCGACTTTACGTAAAAGACGGGCGGCGCGTTGAAAATTTGCCAACGCTCCATGAAATTCGCGATTACGTTAAAAATCAGCTTGCTAACGAAATTTGGCAGGAAGAGCAACGCTTTGAGAATCCGCACAAGCATTATCTTGACATGACGCCCGATTATTATGATATGAAAATGTCCTTGCTCCACAAAACGCGCATAAATATGGAAGGGTGAAAAATTTTGTCGTCAGTCGCTGTCGTCATTCCGATTTACAAGGAAAAACTAAACGAGCTTGAAAAAATTTCGCTCGCGCAGTGCAGGAAAGTTTTAAAAAACTACCCGATTATTTTCGTTGCGCCCGAAGGTAAAAATTTCTCCTACATTGCGCCCAATGAATTTCTTGTGCAATTCCCGCCGCAATATTTCCAAAGCGTCAAAGCTTACAGTCGACTTTTAATGTCGCCGATATTTTATGAGCCGTTCTTGAGTTTCGACTACATGTTAATTTATCAGCTAGACGCCTTTGTTTTCTATGACGCGTTGGAGGAATTTTGTCGGCTTGATTATGATTACATTGGAGCGGCGTGGCCTTATTATGCTTGGCACGGTTTAAGGCTGGAAAAAACGCCACGAGTTGGCAACGGTGGCTTTTGTCTTCGTAAAGTCTCGGCTTGCCACAATCTTTTGACTGAATTGAAACAGCTATCTAATTGGGAAAAAATCACGGATGATGCAATAGAAGATGGCGTCTTTGCTACTTGTGGAATTTCTGATGAAACGAATTTTAGTGTCGCGCCCGTTGAAGTCACCAAACTTTTTTCTATGGAATGGTATCCCGACCGCCACATAAAAAGATTAGGTAATAAATTGCCGTTTGGCTGTCATGCTTGGACAAAGTTTCATGCTGATTTTTACGTTGAACTTTTTGCTCAGTTGGGTTACGATTTGCGCCCGTTGCGTGCTCGAATGCGCAATGATAATGAATTACTCTTGCCGCAATATTTAGAAGGCGTGGCAATGAAACGTTTGGAGCTCAGAATTGAACATGAAGTATCACTCCTTAAATATTTATCGACAAGAAGATTCGCCTCTATTCGCGTGATTAAATCTCCCGACGCTATGAAAATCTTAGCGCGGCTATTGACGGAGGAAAATTCCCTCACCGATAAAATCTTTATCTACAACGAAAAAGATTTCCGCAATTTGATTTGTGACGTGTCGAAAGAAGATTTGCCGCATCTTGTACTTTGCATGGATTACGACGAGTCGCTGATTGCGGCGATTGAGCAGAAAGGTTTAATTTACGGCGAGCATGTCATTTCTTTTAGGCAAGAATATCTTAAAGTTCAAGAAAAATTATTCCACAATCTAGGGAGGTGATAATTTTGTCGACTAAAGTCGCCGTCGTCATTCCCAACCATAAAGAAGAATTATCAGAGCTTGAAAAAATTTCGCTTGCACAGTGCAGGAAAGTTTTGGGAAATTACCCGATTATTTTTGTCGGTCCAGAAAATATAAATTTTTCCTACCTTGAGCCGGGCGATAAGGTTGTTTATTTACCAAAGGAATATTTCCAAACGCTTAAAGGCTATAATATTCTGTCAATGTCGCCGATTTTTTACGAGCCGTTCTTGAATTTCGACTACATGTTGATTTACCAGCTAGACGCGTTTGTTTTCTATGACGCGCTGGAGGAATTTTGCCGGCTCGGCTACGATTACATTGGCGCAGCGTGGCCCTATCTTGCTTGGCACGGCGTAAGGCTGAAAAAAACGCCGCGAGTTGGCAACGGTGGTTTTTGTCTTCGCAAAGTTAAGGCTTGTCACAGACTTTTATCCGAAGCAGTGCATTGGGCGAACATTGAAAATATCCACAAGAATTATAATGAGGACGCCTTTTTTGGTATGTGCGGTGTGGCTGAAGAAATAAATTTTAACGTCGCGCCGGTCGAAGTGGCTAACCTTTTTGCAATGGATTGGTATCCTGCCCGCCACGTAAAAAAGTTGGGAAATGAGTTGCCGTTTGGTTGCCACGATTGGACGAAATTCAGCGCGGATTTCTACGTTGAGCTTTTCGCGCAGTTTGGCTACGACTTGCGACCATTCCGCGACCAAATGCGAACAAACGATTACGAAATTCAATATCCTCTTACTTTGATAGAATTAGCGATGAAACGGTTGATTCGCGACCTTGACCGCAAAAAATCTCTGCTTCAATATTTGCCGAGAAAAAATTTCGCGTCTGTTCGGGTGATTAGGGCTTTTGGCGAAATGAAAATCCTATCGAAATTGCTTGTGGAGGAAAATTTTCTTGCCGACAAAATTTTTATCTACGACAAGAAAAATCCCCAAGAATTGATTCAGGATTTAACGCGCGAACCTTTGCCGCATCTTATTATCGCCCTAAAATACGACGACACGCCATTACTTGAGGAGATTGAGCAGAAGGGCTTAAATTACGGCGAGCACTTCATTTTATTTCAACACGAGTACATAAAATTTCAAAAGAAAATGTTTCACAATTTGGGAAGGAGTAATGGAAATGGAAATTAAAAATCCGAGTGTGTTTGAAGTGGGCAAGCCGTTGCCCGAACAGTTCAGCAAATATTTTATCGGGCAAGCTTATCTGAATCCGCTGACGAAAACCGGCGGCGCAATCGCTAACGTGACGTTTTCGCCTGGTTGTAGAAATAATTGGCACGTGCACCATAAAGGCGGGCAAATTTTACTCGTGACGGGCGGGCGCGGTTGGTATCAGGAGTGGGGAAAAGCTCCGCAAGTCCTCAAGCCTGGCGATGTCGTGAATATTGCGCCCGAAGTCAAACACTGGCACGGCGCAGCGGCTGATAGTTGGTTTTCGCATTTAGCGGTTGAAATTCCTGCTGAAAATGCTTCCAATGAGTGGCTCGAACCCGTCGACGACGAACAGTATTCCAAGCTTTAATAGTTCAGCTAAATATAATTTAAGCCCCGACTTTTGCCGGAGCTTTTTTTCTAAACTTCTGCTGGGTCGTCAAAGCCCAAAATCCATGTCGCGATAGGCCCCGCGATATACGACGTTATCAAGATTCCAAGCTTTAATAGTTCAGCTAAATATAATTTAAGCCCCGACTTTTGCCGGAGCTTTTTTTCTAAACTTCTGCTGGGTCG
>ODAI010393922.1_pt1 | contig 31337 bp, 24 predicted proteins | sample 1539321 | NCBI WGS metagenome assembly ODAI01 (sample SAMN02144231, study PRJEB22623) | gut metagenome | biome: sheep rumen | host: Ovis aries | place: New Zealand
TCGTCGAGAAGTCTGCCATGACTGAGGGTCAGCTCTACTATTACGAGCGGTTCTGGGATCAGGTGAACCGTGAGCACGTCCTCGCCGAGGCCAATTTCAATGATGGCATGCTAAAAGGAAGAGCAGAAGGAAGAGCAGAAGGCGAAGCGAAAGGCAGGGCTGCAGGAATCAGGGAAGAGAGGTTGGAAAACGCCCGCAAGATGAAGCAACTGAACATCGATATCAGTACCATCAGCCAGGTGACAGGATTAACGGCAAAAGAAATAGAAACTCTCTGATTATATCTTAGCAAATGAAGATCAGGGGGCAGATTTCCTCCACGCGCACGTATATAGTAAGGTAAACGCTGAAACAACCTACACCTCCCGCACCTCCCGCACCTAAAACGAAGAAACTTAGGTGCAGGAGGTGCGGGAGGTGTAGGATAAAAAGGCGTTAAGCTACTATATATAGGCAGAATAGAAGGTGCAGGTTGCCCCTCCTGCGTGAACCTGCCTTTATTAGACTTATAAAGAACGGCTGCGCCCTTGAATTCTCTAGAAAATCCGTCGCTACGGAGGTTCCGTACAACTCTACGGAGGATCTATAGAAAAAAAGGAAGGTTCTGCAGAACCGTAGGGAGCCTCCGTACAGAGGAAAACAGCCTATCTACAAAGCCTTGCTCTCCGCGTCTTTTGAATGCTGTGCTTCTTGATTTACAAGTTCTCTATGAGCACACTATTGACTGATATTAAAAAACATAAATATCAATCGTGATTGACTCAACTCAGATTGATTATTTGTACCTGGTACTATGAATCACATTGGGGACAGGACATTTTGTGATATTGGATTAATTTCAATGCATATTTATACGACAAGCCGTGCAGAAGGGAAAGAAAAACAACTTTTCCTTTGGTGGTTTGCCTAAATAGCAGTAACTTTGCACACGATTATAATAAGGATAAAGAAAACAAGAAGATGAAGTTATTCGACGTTTATCCGCTCTTCGACGTGAACATCGTCAGGGGCAAAGGTTGTAAGGTTTGGGACGACAAGGGTCAGGAGTATCTGGACCTCTACGGCGGACATGCCGTGATATCGATAGGCCATTCGCATCCCCACTATATTGAGAAAGTGACAGAGCAAGTCGGTAAGCTGGGGTTCTATTCCAACTCGGTGATCAACAAGTTGCAGCAGGAGCTGGCAGAGCGCCTGGGCAAAATCAGCGGCTACGACGACTACCAGCTGTTCCTCATCAACAGCGGTGCAGAGGCCAACGAGAACGCGCTGAAGCTGGCATCGTTTACCAACGGCCGCACCCGTGTGCTTTCTGCCGAGAAGGCATTCCACGGGCGCACGAGCCTCGCCGTAGAGGTGACCAACAACCCAAAGATCATCGCTCCCATCAACGACAACGGCCACGTGACCTATCTGCCGCTGAACGACCTGCCGGCCTGGGAGGCCGAGCTGCAGAAGGGCGACGTATGTGCCGTCATCCTGGAGTGCATCCAGGGCGTGGGTGGCATCAAGCTGGCCACGGCGGAATTCGCACAGGGGCTGGCTGCTGCCTGCCGGAAGTACGGCACCATCCTGATCTGCGACGAGATACAGTGCGGCTACGGCCGAAGCGGAAAATTCTTCGCCCACCAGTGGCTGGGCATCCGTCCCGACATCATCACCGTGGCCAAGGGCATCGCCAACGGCTTCCCGATGGGCGGCGTGCTGATCTCGCCGGAGTTCAAGCCCGTCTACGGACAGTTGGGCACCACGTTTGGCGGCAACCATCTGGCCTGCGCCGCTGCACTGGCCGTTCTCGACGTGTTCGAGGAGGAGAAGCTGGTGGAGAACGCCGACAGTGTCGGCACCTACCTGATAGAAGAATTGAAGAATTTAAGAATTGAAGAATTGAAGTCTGCGGGCAAGAGCCATATCGTGGACGTCCGTGGTCGGGGACTGATGATCGGCATCGACCTCGACATTCCCCACAAGGACGTGCGCCAGCCGCTCATCTACGAGCAGCACTGCTTCACGGGCTGTGCCGGGCAGAACATCCTGCGCCTGCTGCCGCCGCTCTGCCTTTCGAAGGAAGACGCGGATGAGTTTATTGAGAGACTAAAGAAGTGTTTATAGTCTAAGGAATTTAGAAATCAGGGATATGAAGATTGCAATCATAGGAGCCGGCGCCATGGGCGGTGCCACCGTAGAAGGCCTGATCAAGGGCGAACAGTTTAAGAACGAAGACATTACCGTGGCCGACCCATCGGAGGCCGTCATCGACAAGTTTGCCAAGACGGGCGTCAGCGTGACCACCGACAACAAGCTGGCAGCTGAGACTGCCGACATCGTGTGCGTCGTGGTGAAGCCTTGGCTGGTGGAGCGCGTACTGAAAGACATCAAGTCCGAACTCAACCCCAACAAGCAGATACTCATCGTAATAGCCGCCGGCGTATCGTCGGCCAGCATCAAGGAGTGGTTGGGCGAACAATGTCCGTCATTGTTCCTGGCCATCCCCAACATCGCCATCGCCGAGATGGCCTCGATGACGTTTGTCGTCCCCGTGGGAGCCTCAGAGGAGCAGATTCAGACGGTGGTCAACATATTCGACGAGATGGGCACCACGCTTATCACCGATGAGCAGCATCTGGCAGCAGGTACTACCCTCGCCTCGTGCGGCATCGCCTACGCCATGCGCTACATCCGTGCCGCCGCTGAGGGCGGTGTGGAACTGGGCTTCAAGGCCGACGATGCCAAAAAGATCGTGATGCAGACGATGAAGGGTGCCGTGGAGCTGCTTGAGGCCAGCGGTCTGCACCCCGAGGCCGCCATCGACCTGGTGACCACCCCTGGCGGCGTCACCATCAAGGGTCTGAACGAGATGGAGCATGCCGGATTCACATCGGCCGTCATCCGTGGACTGAAAGCAGGACTGAAATGAAGAAGGTCGTAACACTGCTATGCTATCTCATGCTGTGTCTGTCGGCCTCGGCAGAGGACACGCCGAATGAGCGCCAGGCCAAGCGCGTGTTCCAGACAGCATGGAACAACATCTTCGGGCCGCAGGGCGTGACGTTCCACTACAAGATCGACATTCTCCACCTCTATAAAGAAGAAGGTACGTCGTGGAACAAGGGCGACAAGGCCAAGTCGGTGTATAAAGGTTCGAAGATGTGGAACAACGGCGACGTGAAATACATCGCCCGCGAGAAGAAGAAGATTGTGGAGATCCACGACCCCAAGGTGAACAAGAAGGACGAGAAGCTGAAGATGTTCAAGTTCGATGCCGACAGCTACAACTACTCCATCGCCAAGGACCCCGACGGCACCGACGCGCTGGTAGTCACCCTGAAGGCCAAGAAGGGTGCGAAGGTGAAGATGAAAAAGGTGCAGGCCTATCTCTCGCCCGGCAACTACTACCCCCGGAAGCTGCGCATCAAGGTGGCTATCTTCTGGGCCACCATCACCTTCTCCAACTTCCATGCCAGCGGTCTCGACGATAGCATCTTCGAATTCCCCAAGAAAGATTATCAAGACTATAAGATGGTGGATGAGCGCTGAGCCCATCCATCATTTTTTCTGTTCCTACTGCTGTCTCAGCTGGGTGGGCGTACAGCCGAAATGCTCCTTGACGTATTTCCCGAAGAAGGATGTGTTGGGGAATCCCAACTGGCTGCATATCTGCTTGATGCTGAAATCCGTCTGCTTGAGATAGTATCGGATGTCCTCCATCACGTGCTCTGTGATCCACTCGTTGGCCGTCTTTCCCGAACTCTTCTTGCAGATGGCGGAAAGGTATTTCGGCGAGATGCACAGCTCGTTGGCATACCACTCCACCGTGCGGCGCTTCATCTCGCTGTCGTGGAGCAGGTCGAGGAAACGCTGGAAATGACCGCCCGCAGAGCCCATCTCACGGCCAGGAACTTCGGCAGGCAGCAACTGCCGCATGGCCCCGCAAAGTCCGAGGATGGCACTGCGCAGGAGCGCCTGGATGACCTCCGTGCGGTAGGGATTGTCGGTATGGCTGTCGATACACAGTCTGAGCATCTCGTAGAAATGGGTATAGAACAGCAGCTCGTCGTCGTTCCTCAAGGTCATCACGTGCATCCGATGGATATACATCATCTCGTCCCATACGTTCATCTTCTCACGCAGGAAGCTCCGCAGGATGGTGTTGGTAAGAAACATGCCCTTCAAGTTGAAGTCTGGACTGATCATCAGGTCGGTGATGATCACGTTAGGTGGAATGACGGCCACCTGATTCTTGCACAGCTCTATCAGCGTACCGTTCATCTGGCCCTGTACCTTGCCGTTGACGCAGATGACGATGGCACTCATCGAGACGTGGGCAGCACCCACCTCGGCGAACTTCTGGATGCTGTCGATGATGACGATGTCGTTGTCGGAATATCCTATCTGGATGTCCTCATTGTCTGTCAATGTCTGCAGATTAATCTCTTCTTGCCACATAATTGGTCTATTTGACATGCAAAGTTAAGCATTTCAGACCGAACAATATATCCTATAGGGAATAATTTACGGCCAATTTGGCATCATTACGCCAAATCGGCCACATCATCCGACAATAAGAACACTGGCACATGCCACTTTTGCACTATTTTTGCACCAGCAATCAACAGAATCGACAATGAAGAGAGTACTTTTAGGACTGCTGGCCTTCACGGCCGTTTGCAGCTGTAGCGAGAAGAATGAGTCAGGCGCTAAGGCCCCCATCAGAGTGAGGACGCTGACGGCGTCGCCCGGAACAACGAGTAATACCCAGACATACGTGGGCATCGTAGAGGAGAGTGAGGGCACCGCCGTGAGCTTCACCGGCATGGGTGTGGTCAGGCGGGTGCTGGTCAGCGAGGGGCAGGCCGTCAGCCGAGGCCAGCTCATCGCCGAGATGGACGACACGCAGGCCCGCAGCCTGGTGAGCGGCGCCGAAGCCCAGATGGCCCAGGCCAACGACGCCCTGCAGCGCTACGGCATGCTGCACGACAACGGCTCGCTGCCCGAAGTGCAGTGGGTGGAGATACAGAGCAAGGTGGCACAGGCCAAGTCGCAACTGGAGGTGGCCCGCAAGAACCTGGCCGACTGTAGGCTGACGGCGCCCGTGGGCGGCATCATCGGCCGGAAGATGGTGAAGGCCGGCGAGACGGCCCTGCCCTCGCAGGCCGTGGTGACTATCCTCGACATCAGCAGCGTCAAGGTGAAGGTGGCCGTCCCAGAGGCTGAGGTCAACGGCATCGGCACAAGCACCAGGACCGACATCACCGTCGACGCCATCGGGCGGCAGACCGTCGGTGGCCGCATCGAGAAGGGCGTGACGGCCGACCCCCTCACCCACACCTACGACGTACGCATCACCGTGGCCAACCCCGACCGCCGTCTACTGCCAGGCATGGTGGCCAGCGTGGCATTCAGGGGTGACAGTACGACAGGCACTGGCCGCATCTCACTGCCCGTGACGGCGGTGCAGCGTTCGGCCGACGGCAGTCTGTTCGTATGGACGGTAGGCAACGACAGCACGGCCCACCGCACCAAGGTAGGCATCGGCAGCACCAGCGGCAACGACATCGCCATCACCGGCGGCCTCAGCATCGGCCAGCGCATAGTCACCGAAGGCTATCAGAAGTTGAGTGAGGGAAGCCGCGTAGTTTATTAATCAGTAAACCATAAATCATTATAGGCAATGAAACAGACGAACTGGTTCCGCTGGCCATTGGAACACTACTCGATATCGCTGCTCATCATCGGCATCCTGTTCGTGATGGGCATCTACGGCATGTATGTCATGCCAAAGGACGAGTTCCCCCATGCCACCATCCGGCAGGGCGTGGTGGTGGCCGTCTATCCCGGTGCCACCAGTGAGGAGGTGGAGCAACAGGTGGCGCGCCCCCTGGAGCGCTACCTCTTTACCTACGGTGAGGTGAAGCGGGCCAAGACCACCACCACATCGCAGAACGGTATGTGCATCGCCATGGTGGAACTCAACGACAACGTGAACAACAAGGACGAGGTATGGTCGAAGATCAAGCACGGCCTGAACAGTTTCAAGGCGCAGTTGCCGGCAGGCGTGCTGGCCATCGTGGTCAACGACGACTTCGGCAATACGTCGGCCCTGCTGATAGCCATTGAGAGCAGCCAGCGCAGCTATCGTGAACTGAAGAAGTACAGCGACGACCTCTCCGACCGTCTGCGTCGCATCCCCTCGGTGGCAAATGTAAAAATGTTCGGTGAACAGAAAGAGCAGATTTCGCTCTACGTAGACCGTCAGCGCCTGCAGGCCTACGGCATCGGTCAGCAGATGCTCTTCAGTCGCCTGCAGGCACAGGGCATCACCACCATGAGCGGCAGCATCAGCGACGACGACCAGCAGGTGCCCATCCACATAGAGCCCACGGAGAACAGTGTCGAGGAGATAGCCAACCAGATCATCTTCAGCGCCCCCGCGACGGGCAAGGTGGCCCGTGTAAGGGATGTCGCCCGTGTGGTACGTGAATATGACACCAACGCCAGCCGCATCGAACAGGACGGGCACCCCTGCATGCTGCTGTCGATGGAGATGACGGCTGGCAACAACGTGGTCATCTATGGCAAGGAAGTGGACAAGGTGCTGCAGCAGTTCCGCGAGGACGAGCTGCCCGACGACGTCACTATCACCCGTATCGCCGACAAGCCCAAGGTGGTGGCCATGAGCGTCAGTTCGTTCCTGCGCGACCTGCTCATCTCGATGGCTGTCATCATCCTCGTGATGATGGTACTGTTCCCCATCCGCTCGGCCATCGTGGCGGCCATCACCATCCCGCTGAGCACGTTCGTCTCAGTGGCCATCATGTATATCGCCGGCATCGAACTGAACATCGTCACATTAGCAGCGCTCATCGTGGTGTTAGGAATGATAGTGGATAATAGTATAGTGGTCATCGACGGCTATCTGGAATATCTCGGCAAGGGCTATGAGCCCAACGAGGCCGCCATGGAGAGTGTCCGGCAGTACTTCATGCCGATGATGCTGGCCACGGTGTGCATCTGCGCCATCTTCTATCCCTTCCTGCTGACATTCACGGGTATGTTCCTCGATGCCCTGCAGGACTTCCCGTGGACCATCACCATCAACCTGATGGTGTCGCTATTCCTGGCGGTCACCGTCATTCCCTTCCTCGAGGTGCGCATCATCAAGCCGGGCAAGGTGAGCACAGGCGGCAATGCTATCACCAAGTGGGTGCAGCGCACGTATGACCGAGTGCTCGACTGGACCTTCCAGCACCCGTGGCTGACCATCGGTGGGGGCATCGGCGTCATTCTGCTCTCGCTGCTCATCGTGCCTACGCTGAAGATACGCTTGTTCCCCTTTGCCGACCGCGACCAGTTTGCCGTGGAGATCTTCCTGCCCGACGGCAAGGGACTTGCCGAGACGGAGGCCGTAGCCGACTCTGTGTATAAGGTGCTCCGTCCCGACGAGCGCATTACGGGCATAACGAGTTTCATTGGCTGTTCATCACCCCGCTTCATGGATGCATACGCCCCTCAGATGGCTGGCAAGAATTTTGCACAGTTCATCGTCAACACCACGTCGGACAAGGCAACCCTGCAGTTGCTCGCCGAATACCAGCCACGCCTGAGCGAAGCATTCCCCAATGCCTACGTCAAGTTCAAGCGGCTCGACTATATGTCGGTGCCGGAACTGGAATACCGTTTCTATGGCGACAACCTCGACTCGCTGCACATCGCAGCCGAACGACTGATGGAACGTATGCACCAGATGCCCGAACTGGAGTGGGTGCATACCGACTTCATGCAGCCTTATCCCATTATTAATGTGACGCTCGACCCTGTTGCCTCGGCACAACTGGGCATCACCCGCACCACAGCGGCCCTGGCTCTCAGCGCCACATCGAGCGACCTGCGCATCGGCCAGATCTGGGAGAACGACTATGAACTGCCCATCGTGGTGAAGGACAATAGCGACATGACCTACGATGACATTCAGAACCTTGGACTGGCCACTCCCCTGAGCATGCTGTCGGGCGGACTCCACACCACCAACAGCACCGTGCCGCTACGACAGGTGGCCAGCGTCGGTCCAAAATGGTCGGAGAGCCGCATCATGCACCGTGCCGGCGAGCGTTGCATCACCGTGACGGCACAGTTCGCACAAGGAGTCTATACCAGTCCTGTGGAGCAGCGTATCGCCGAGATCATGACCGACGAGATAGAGTTACCCGAGGGCGTGCGCTGTGAGGTGGGTGGTGAGATAGAGTACGGCAACGAGGCCCTGCCACAGATCTTTGCCGGCATCATCATCGCCATGATCATCGTGTTCTTCTTCCTGCTGTTCAATTTCAAGAAGTATGGTGTCACCACCGTCTGCATGGCGGCCCTCGGCCTGATGATTCCCGGTGCCCTCATCGGGTTAGGTCTGATGAACCGTGCCCTGGGTCTGACCTCCATCTTCGGCCTCATCACGCTGATGGGCATGATCATGCGCAACGAGATTCTTATCTTCGAGCACGCCATCGACCTTATGAAAAGGGAAAAGGGAATAGTGAAAAGTGAACAATTTGCTACCACCCTCGAAGAGCGCAAGGCATATAACGAAGCAGTAAGGCAGGCGGCCTACCAGGCGGGCAAGCGCCGCATGGTGCCCATCTTCCTCACCACGGCCACCACTGCCGTCGGCGTAGTGCCGATGATTATCGCCCAGTCGTCGTTCTGGATGCCTGTGGGTGTCACCATCTTCGCCGGCGGCATCGGCTCGCTCATCATGGTGGTCACCATGCTGCCCGTCGTCTATTGGAAAGTAAGCACTAAATGATTAGTGATTAGTGAATAATTTGCTACCGTATCAGTTATGAAGAAGATAATAGCCATCGCCCTCTGTTCTGTATACTGCGGCACTGCCGCAGCCCAAAAGGCATACACCCTGGAACAGATTCTCGACTCCGCCCGCCAGCACAACATCGCCATCCGCCATGCCCGTCAGGGCATCGACGCGGCACGGCAGCAGCGCAAGGAGGCGTTCACCAAGTATTTCCCCAACGTGAGCGGCACCGGCCTGTGGTTCAACGCCAACAAGGGCATGGCCCAGACCACCATCACTCCCTCTGAATTTTTGCCGCAGTCGTTGGGAGAGATGTTTGCTCAGCTAATGCCTCAGCAGGTATTGTTAGACATGTCGGCCCCCGTCAGCATCTCGATGATGAAGAACGGCACCATCGGTAGCCTGATGGCCACACAGCCGGTCTTCGCCGGAGGCCGCATCGTCAACGGCAACCGCCTGGCCAAGGTCGGCGAGGATGTCAGCCGTCTGCAGCTGCAACTGTCTGAGAACGAGGTGGAAAAGACCGCCGAACAGTATTTCTGGCAGATAGTGGCCCTGCAGGAGAAGACGAAGACCGTGGATGCCGTCGACAGCCTGTTAGCCAGTATAGAGAAGGATGTCGACGTGGCCGTCCGCGCCGGTGTGGCCATGCACAACGACCTGCTGCAGGTGCAGCTGCGCCGCAACGACATCGCCAGCCAGCGGCTGAAGCTACAGAACGGCCTGAGCATCGTCCGTCTGCTGCTGGCGCAGTACTGCGGACTGAAAGACGAGGGATTCGGAGTGAAGTATAGAGCCATGACAGACGAACCGTTGCCTGTGCAAGCCACCGCTTCGCTTGACGCGTTGCCGGAATACCAGCTCCTGGAGAAACAGGTGGAGGCAGCCGGACTGCAGAAGAAGATGGCCATCGGCCAGAACCTGCCGTCGGTAGCCGTGGGGGCGGGCTACAACTACCACAACCTGCTCGACAACGACCACAGTTTCGGCATGGTGTTCGCCACCGTCAGCCTGCCCATCAGCGACTGGTGGGGCGGCTCCCACGCCATCCGCCGCAAGAAGATAGAGCAGCAACAGGCCGAGGAACAGCTGGCCGACAATGCCGAGCTGTTGAAGATCAGGATGCAGAAGGCCGCCAACGACGTAGAGGAGGCCCGCCAACAACTGCTTATCGCCCACCGCAGCATCGAGCAGGCCGATGAGAACCTCCGCCTGCATCGCAACTACTACCGCGCCGGCACCGCCAGGATGAGCGACCTGCTGGAGGCACAGCTGCTCTACCAGCAGGCCTGCGACAAGCAGACTGAAGCCTACGCTGAACTGCAGAACAGACTGCTGGACTACCGACAGGCCACCGGCCAATAGGCCAAAATCATGGCAAAACGGGCGAAAGACCAAAGAAAAAAAGAGAAATCCTTGGTGTTTCGCCCGTTTTTCAGTACTTTTGTACCCAAAAATTAAATGAAGACATCAATATGGACGAACAATTAAAGCAAATAGGCGAGCGTCTGCGCGGTCTGCGCGACGTGCTTGACATCCCCGTCAGCGAGATGGCCGAGACCATCGGTATCTCGTCGGAAAAGTATGAGAAAATAGAACAGGGCGAGGCCGACATCACCATCTCAAACCTGATGAAGATAGCCAAGAAGTACGGTATCTCGACAGAGGAGCTGATCTTCGCTGAGACGCCTCACATGAAGTCATATTTCGTAGTACGTAAAGGGCAGGGCGTGAGCATCGAGCGCACCAAGGCATACAAATACCAGTCGTTGGTGAGCGGTTTCGTGAACCATAAGGCCGACGTGTTCATCGTCACTGTAGAGCCCAAGCCCGGCGTGCGCACCGTCTATAAGAACACCCACTCAGGCCAGGAGTTCAACCTTGTGCTGGAGGGTAAGATGGAACTCTACATCGGCGGCAAGACCATCGTGCTGGAAGAGGGCGACTCCATCTACTTCGACTCCACGAAGCCCCACGGCATGCTGGCCGTCGGCGACAAGCCCGTCAAGTTCCTCGCCTTTACAATAGAATAAAAAAGGCTGCAAAACATAAAAGCTATGATAGAAAGATTTCTGAAGCAGACAAGCTTCACCTCGGTAGAGGACTATAACAAGAACCTGGAGTTCATCATCCCCGAGAACTTCAACTTCGCCTACGACGTGATGGACGCCTGGGCAGCGGAGGCCCCTGAGAAACTGGCCATCCTTTGGACTAACGACATGGGCGAGGAGATTCGCACCACCTTCGCCCAACTGAAGGAGCAGACCGACCAAGCCGCCTCGTATCTGATGTCGCTTGGCATCGGCAAGAATGACCCCGTGATGCTCATCCTGAAGCGCCGCTACGAGTGGTGGGTCGTGATGCTGGCCCTGCACAAGATCGGCGCCATCGTCATCCCGGCAACCCACATGTTGACCAAGAAGGATATCGTCTATCGCAACACCCGCGCCTCGGTGAAGGCCATCATCTGTGTGGATGACGCCTACGTGGTGAGCCAGATACAGGCCGCCATGCCCGAGAGTCCGACGGTGAAACAGTATATCACGATTACGGATCACGGGAAGCCCATCCCCGAAGGCTTCCACGACTGGCAGTCGGAATGGAAGCAGGCCCCGAAGTTCGTGAAGCCGGCTTTCGTGAACTCCAACGACGACACAATGCTGATGTACTTCACCAGCGGCACCAGCGGCGAGCCCAAGATGGTGGCTCACGACTACCTGTATGCCATGGGCCATCTGTCGACGGGTGTGTTCTGGCACAACCTGCACGAGGGTTCGCTCCACCTGACCGTGGCCGACACCGGCTGGGGCAAGGCCGTGTGGGGCAAGTTCTACGGACAGTGGTTCGCCGGAGCCACGGTGTTCGTGTTCGACCACGAGAAATTCAATGCCGACACACTGTTGCGGCAGATAGAGAAATACCAGGTGACGAGCTTCTGCGCTCCCCCGACGATATACCGTTTCATGATTCGCGAGGACCTGTCAAAGTACGACCTCTCCTCATTAGAGTACTGCTGCACGGCCGGCGAGGCCCTGAACCCTGCCGTATTCGACAAGTTCTACGAAAAGACAGGCATCAAGATGATGGAGGGCTTCGGACAGACAGAGACCACGATGACCCTGGGCACCTTCCCCTGGATGGAGCCGAAGCCCGGCTCAATGGGCATACCAAACGCCCAATACGACATTGACCTGATACGTGCCGACGGCACGTCGTGCGAGGACGGTGAGAAGGGCGAGATTGTGGTGCGCGTGGGTGACAAGAAGCCCATCGGCCTGTTCAAGGGCTACTACCGCGACGAGGAGAAAACCCGCGAGGCCTGGCACGACGGTGTCTATCACACCGGCGACATGGCCTGGCGAGACGAGGACGGCTACTACTGGTTTGAGGGCCGCATCGACGATGTCATCAAGAGCTCAGGCTACCGTATCGGTCCGTTCGAGGTGGAGTCGGCCCTGATGACCCATCCCGCCGTGGTGGAGTGTGCCATCACCGGTGTGCCCGATGATATCCGAGGCATGGTGGTCAAGGCCACCGTGGTGCTCGGTAAGGAGTGGAAGGACAAGGCCGGCGACGACCTGGTGAAGGAGCTGCAACAGCACGTGAAGAAGGTGACGGCCCCCTATAAATACCCCCGCATCGTGGAGTTCGTCGACGAGCTGCCGAAGACCATCAGCGGCAAGATCCGCCGCGTGGAAATTCGTCAGAAAGACGCGGAGAAATAAGATGATGAGGGATGGCTGCGCATAACGAACTTGGCAAGTGGGGCGAGGATATAGCAGCCCGATTCCTGGAGGATGAGGGGTATGAAATCCTGGATCGCGACTGGAAGTCGGGGCATCACGATTTGGACATCGTGGCCAGAGATGGCCAGACGCTTGTCATCGTTGAGGTGAAGACCCGTCGCAACCGTCTCTTCGGAAATCCAGAGGAGTCTATCGACTACAAGAAGAGGCAGAGTCTGCAAACGGCCATCAACCATTATGTCAAGTCTCACGCCACCAGCCGAAGCCTGCGCTTCGATGTCATCACCATTGTAGGCATGATAGGGTCAAAGCCTGAGATAGACCACATCAAGGATGTAGCACTGTTTTAAGGAATAAGTAATATTTGCCATCGCAATGAAAAGAAGGATAGTCATAAAGGTAGGATCGAATGTACTGACACGAAAGGACGGTAAACTCGACGTGACGCGCATGTCGGCACTCGTCGACCAGATAGCCTGGCTCAGGCGACAGGGCTATGAGGTTATCCTCGTATCCTCAGGAGCCATGGCCTCGGGGCGCGGCGAGCTGAGGGTGGACCACTCGCTCGACTCTGTGGAGCAGCGCCAGCTGTTCAGCGCCGTAGGCCAGGTGAAGCTCGTAGGACTCTACTACGACCTGTTCCGCGGGTTCGGTATCCACGTGGGCCAGGTGCTCACCATGAAGGAGAACTTCCAGCCCGGCGAGCAATACCGCAACCAGCAGGCCTGTATGACCGTGATGCTGGAGAACGACGTGTTGCCCATCGTCAACGAGAACGACACCGTGAGCGTCACCGAACTGATGTTCACCGACAACGATGAGCTCTCGGGCCTCATCGCACAGATGATGGAGGCCGACACGCTCATCCTGCTCTCCAACATCGACGGCATCTTCGACCGTCACCCCGACGACCCGTCGGCTCAGCTCATCCGTGAGGTGGCTCCCGGTCGTGACCTCAGCGAGTATATCCAGCCAGAGAAGAGTGCCTTCGGCCGCGGCGGCATGCACTCGAAGTACACCACAGCCTCGAAAGTGTCACAGGCAGGTATCCGCGTCATCATCGCCAACGGTGAGCGGGAGAATATCCTCATCGACCTGATGGAGCAACCAGAAACAACGCCGCACACAGAATTTCTACCAACAATAACCAACACAGAGGTACAGAGACACAGAGACAACAATTAAGCCTCTGTATCTCTGTGTCCCTGAGTTCAATATTAAAAGAATATGCAACTGAAAGAGACATTCGAACGAGTGAAGCGTGCCAGCAAGGGTCTGGCCCTGCTAAGCGACGAGCAGCGCAACGAGATACTCAATGCCGTTGCTGACGCTATCATAGATAGTAAAGCAAAAATCCTGGAGGCCAACGCCGAGGACCTGGCCAAGATGGACAGGGACAATCCCCTCTACGACCGTCTGCAACTGACGGACAGCCGGCTGGAGGGTATCGCCAGCGATATGCGCAACGTGGCCACACTCCCCACACCACTCGGACATATCACCAAACAGAAGACGCTGCCCAATGGTTTGCGACTCTGCCGTGTGTCAGTGCCCTTCGGTGTGATTGGCATGATCTACGAGGCACGTCCCAATGTGACGTTCGATGTCTTCTCCCTCTGTTTCAAGAGCGGCAATGCCTGTGTGCTGAAGGGCGGCAAGGATGCCGACTGCTCCAACCGCGAGGAGGTGGCGCTCATTCATGAGATACTCGCAAAGTTCGGGGTCAGTCCTGATGTGGTAGCGCTGCTGCCAGCAACCCATGAAGCCACCGGTGAGATGCTCAACGCAGTAGGCTACATCGACCTCTGCATCCCCCGTGGCGGCAGACGCCTCATCGACTTTGTCCGAGATACGGCCCGCGTGCCCGTCATCGAGACGGGAGCAGGAGTAGTGAATACCTACTTCGACAAGGACGGCGATCTGGAGATGGGCCGTGCCATCATTAACAATGCCAAGACGCGTCGCGTCTCCGTCTGCAACGCCCTCGACTGCCTCATCATCCACGAGAGCCGCCTCTCAGAACTGGCCAGACTGGTCGAACCACTTGGACAGGCCCATGTCATCATCTATGCGGATGAACAGGCCTATGCGGCCCTCGATGGCAAATACCCCTATCTTGAGCATGCCACAGAAGAGAGTTTCGGCACAGAGTTCATGGACTACAAGATGGCCATCAAGACTGTCGACTCCCTCGAGGAAGCCTTAGATCATATCGATGCCAACGGCTCTGGCCACAGCGAAGCCATCATCACGAAGGATGAGCAGGCTGCCCGTAAGTTCCAGTCGCATGTAGATGCTGCCTGCGTCTACTGGAATGCTCCCACGTCATTCACAGATGGTGCGCAGTTCGGTCTTGGCGCGGAGATTGGCATATCGACACAGAAGCTCGGTCCCCGCGGGCCGATGGCACTCGAAGAAATCTGTACCTACAAATGGCTCATTGAAGGTGAAGGGCAGACAAGACCCTGATGCTATAATCCCTTCAACGGCCATTACACAACCAACTGATATGAACAAAAGGAGAACCACAAAAAAACACCTGACAGCCATCGCAATCATAGCGACGGCACTTCTAACCGTAGCCTGCCAGCGCAGCATCACTGACACCAGCAAGCATCTAATGCCGATGGCACAAGCTGACTCACTCGTCTACAATGCTATGGACTCTGACTACAACCATGCATTGCTCTTGGTAGACAGTCTGGAAGACATCGGTGCCCTCAGCGAAGCCAAGTTATGCTTCTACCGGGCACAGATCTTCTTCAAAATGGGACAGGAACTCAGTGCCGAACTCTACTACAAAAAGGCACTGGCCACTGACGAGCTCTTCCGTGAACGTCCCGAGCATTACTATTTCGCCTACGATCAGCTGTCGACCATTCTGACTATTAAAGGCGACCAACAAGGCGCCCTGGCCACCGCCACCAAGGGCTATGGGATCGTGCAGAACGACGAGACACCCATCGGCCAGCACTGGAAGGCCGTGCTGCTCCATGATATCGGCTACTGCCAGATGCAGCTGGGGCGTACCGTCGAAGCCGAGAAGAACTTTACCCACGCCTACAACACCCTGAAGCGACTGGCATCGCAGACGGGCAAATACGACGAGGTGTATGCCTGGGCTCGCGTGGCTTATAACATCATGGATGCCTATACCACCACCGACAACTTTGAAGAAGGCGAGAAATGGGTCGTAGCGGCAGAGGAAGCCATCAATCGACTGGTATCCATGGAGGAGTGTCCGAAGAACACCGCCGAGGAATACCTTGGCAGCCTCAACACCCACAAAGCCATTGTGCTTGTCAAGACCGGACAGCGGCAGAAGGCAGAAGAGGTGTATAAGCAATTCCTCAAGTCGGAATACGCCGAGACCAGCATCGGACTGGTTGACAACTCAGAATACCTGGAGAAGGCAGAACGCTGGACAGACCTTGCCAACCTGACGCCAAGGCTCGACTCCCTGGCCACGTCATGGGCAATGCCTAAGTCGATGTACTACCTGAAGACCTACCTCGTACCCTTCTTCAACGCCTATATGAAGTCGGGCCGTCACGAGAAGGCCATGCAGACGGCACAGCGCATAGCCGAAGCCATCGATTCGGTAGACGAGTATGAGCGCAAGCACAATGCCGCCGAACTGGCTATCATCTACGAGACACAAGAGAAAGAAGCCAAAATAGCAGAGCAGGCTGCCGACATCAACCAGCAGCGCATCTTCGCTGTTGCCGCCACGCTGCTACTTTTCATTATCTTCCTCTTCATCTACACCGGGCACCGCTACCGTGCCGCCAAGAAATTGGCAGAGAAGAACCGCGAGCTGGAGCAGAAGAATGAAGAGCTGACCCTCGCCAATACCCGCGCCGAGGAGTCGTCGCGGATGAAGACCAACTTTATCCGTCAGATCTCACATGAGATACGTACCCCGCTGAACATCCTCAACGGCTTTACACAAGTCATCACGTCACCCGATGCAGAACAGCTGAAGGCAGACGAGAAGGCTGACATCCAGCACCGAATTGCAGAGAATACCGACCGTATCACCAGTCTCGTCAACAAGATGCTCGAACTCTCAGAGGCCAGTAGCCAGACCATCATCGACAGGACAGACGATACTCCTGCCATGCTGATTGCCACTCAGGCAGTTGACAGTTCCGGTATCCGCAAGAGCGCACATATCCAATTCTCCATGCAGGACAATGAGGAGGTGAGCAACACCATCCTGCACACCAATCTGCGTTATGCCACCCGAGCATTAGCCCAACTACTCGACAACGCCCAGAAATTCACTGAGAAAGGATTTGTCAGGCTGCAAGTGCAACAACAAGATGGCATGATGGCCTACATCGTAGAGGACTCCGGCAAAGGCGTCCCTTCCCAGGAGGCTGAGCACATCTTTGCAGAGTTCGTGCAACTCGACGAATACTACGACGGTACCGGTATCGGACTGACCGTGGCCCGCAGCATCGCACGCCGTTTAGGCGGCGACATACGCTTCGACGCCAGCTATTCCGGCGGTGCCCGATTCGTCATGACGTTACCACTATAGTTAAGATTATCACATAAATAAATAGAAAAGATGAGAAGTTTTATCAATGTACAAGACATCGGTCCGCTCGACAAGGCAATGGCCGAAGCAATGGAAATCAAGCAAGACCGTTACAAGTATCAGCATCTGGGCAAGAACAAGACCCTGATGATGATCTTCTTCAATAACTCACTGCGCACGCGCCTCTCCACCCAGAAGGCAGCCATGAACCTAGGCATGAACGTTATCGTGCTCGACGTGAACGCTGGGGCATGGAAGCTCGAGACGGAGCGTGGCGTCATCATGGACGGCGACAAGTCAGAGCATCTGCTCGAAGCCATCCCCGTTATGGGCTGCTACTGCGACCTTATCGGCGTGCGCTCGTTCGCCGGGCTCACCGACCGCGATTATGACTATGCCGAGACGGTGCTGCAGCAGTTCATCAAATACTCGGGGCGCCCCGTCTTCGCTATGGAGACAGCCACTGTCCACCCCTTACAGGCCTTTGCCGACCTGATTACCATCGAGGAGAGCTGGGGCCATCCAGTGTGCAACGGTACCTCCGCTGCAAGGCCCAAGGTCGTCCTTACCTGGGCTCCCCATTGCCGCGCCCTGCCGCAGGCTGTGCCCAACAGCTTCGCCCAGTGGATGAATGCCGCCGAAGGCGTCGACTTAGTCATCACTCACCCTGAGGGATATGAGCTCGATCCAAAGTTTGTGGGCAATGCCCGGGTGGAATATGATCAGCGTAAGGCATTCGAAGGTGCTGACTTCGTCTACGCCAAGAACTGGTCGAACCCCGGCGTGACCAATCCTGCCGATTACGGCAAGATCACCTCGAAGGATATGTCGTGGACGGTGGACACCGAGCACATGTCATGGACGAACAATGGCAAGTTCATGCACTGTCTGCCCGTGCGTCGCAACCTTATCGTGACGGATGATGTCATCGAGTCGCCCAACAGCCTCGTCATTCCCGAAGCCGCTAACCGCGAAATCAGTTGTTCCGTAGTCATCAAGCGAATGCTGGAGGCACTCGACAAATAAGGTATAGGCTCATTTTGGTAGCCAAATAGCAAATACAACGGTATGATATCATTCGAATGCGACTATAACAACGGGGCCCACCCGAAGGTGCTGGAGGCCCTGGTAAGGACGAACGGCGAGCAGACGCTCACCTATGGTTTTGACAGCTACAGCGAGCGGGCCAAGGAGAAGATCCGCCGGGCCTGCGAGTGCGACGATGCCGAGGTGTTCCTGCTCGTGGGAGGCACGCAGACCAATACGACCGTCATCGACGGAATGCTGCAGGCCTTCGAGGCCGTCATCAGCTGCCGCACGGGCCACATCGCCATCCATGAGGCGGGGGCCATCGAGCGCAGCGGACACAAGGTGATCACGCTGGAGGCCCATGACGGAAAGCTGACGGCAAAGGATCTGGCCGACTACATGGCCTGGTTCGAGGGCGACGAGAGCCGCAACCACCTGGCACAGCCGGGGATGGTGTACATCTCCTTCCCCACCGAGCTCGGCACCCTCTATTCGGCCGCTGAAATAGAGGCCATCTACGACGTATGCCGGCAATACGGACTGCAACTGTTCATCGACGGAGCCCGGCTGGGCTACGGCCTGGCCGCCAGCCGGGGCGACGTGACGCTACCCTGGCTCTGCCGCAACTGCGACGCGCTCTACATCGGCGGCACGAAGGTGGGCGCCCTCTGCGGCGAGGCCGTGGTGTTCACCCACGGGAATGCGCCGCGCCATTTCTTCAGCATCGTCAAGCAGCACGGGGCCTTGCTGGCCAAGGGACGGCTGGTGGGCATCCAGTTCGATGCGCTTTTCACTGATGGTCTCTACTTCGAGATTTCCGAGCATGCCATCCAGATGGCCATGAAACTGCGCGAGGTGCTGCGGCGCAAGGGTTTCCCCTTCTTCATCGACTCGCCCACGAACCAGCAGTTCGTCATCGTCCCCAATACGGAGGTGAGTCGACTGGAGCAGCTCGTGGGCTTCACCCACTGGGAGCCGTTCGACAGCGAGCATACCGTGTGCCGCTTCGTCACATCATGGGCTACAACCACAGCAGATATCGATGAACTGGAGAAGCTGCTATAGCACTATTGCCATCCTACTGACGGCCGTTGTCTGCTGGGCATTCTTCCAGTTCTGGTATCCCTACCATTTCTTCTATCAGGAGCAGAACCAGATATTCCTCTGGTCGTGGGACTACGTCGAGGGATACTTCGAGCGGCCCGGCGGACTGGCGCGGCTCGTGGGGGGTTTCCTGACGCAGTTCTATTATTACCTCTTCGCGGGGGCTGCGATACTCGCGGCCTGCCTGCTGGCCGTGGGGGGGCTGGTGTATAGGATCATCCGGAATATCTGGAATATCTGGAATATCCGGAAAGACCGGGATATCCAGAATGCCCGGGATATCCGGGCGAGCCGCGCGACAGCCACGGCGGGGGCGATAGCGGCGATGGGCTTCGTGGCTGCATGCCACTTCAGCGTGAGCTATCGGCTGTCGTCGACGATTGCCATCATCGGGTGGCTGGGGATGATAGCGATGATCACGGGGACGGTTCTCCTGATACGCTGCCCTGGGGGCAGAATCAGGAGAACCGTCCCCGTGATCATCCTCGCCTGCCTGCTGCTGCCGACGGCCTGCCTGCTCTTCGGGAAGCCCGACATCAAGACGCTCAAGGGCCCCGACATGATCCTGGAGAAGAACTTCGCCGTCGACAACGAGTACTACTTCGGCAACTACGACCGGGTGGTCGACATCGTGCGCTCCTCCGACGGATGGAACAACCAGATGCTCTTCTTCTACAACCTCGTGATGGCGCAGCGCGGTGAGCTGGCCGACCACCTGCTGGACTTCACGCCCAACTACCTGGGCACCTTCGAGAAGATAGGCCCCGAGACGCCCCGGTTGACCATCATCAACCAGAACGAGCTCTACTGGCTGCTGGGCGACATGACCTTCACCGAGCGGGCGGCGATGATGACCAACGTGTTCGCCCCCGACAACCGCAACGTGCGCATGATGCGGCGACTGGCGGAGTGCAACCTGGTGAGCGGCGACTCGCTGGCCGCCGAGAAATACCTCCGCATCCTCGACAAGACGCTCGTCTACCGGCCCTGGGCACAGCGGCTCCGCCAGCACGGACGGGAGATCTACGCCCAGAAGATGCGCCTGGTGAACCGCCGCGACACCATCACCATCACCGACAACGCCCACTTCCTGATGATGCAACTGCTCGACGCCCACCCCGACAACCAGCCGGCCCTCGACTACATCCTCTGCAGCACCCTGCTGCTGAAGGACATCGAGAACTTCAAGCGCGACTACGACCGCTACTGCCTCGGCGACAGCCCCGACCCCGACCGCGACGCGCTGCTGCACCGCATCCACACCACGAAGCTCTACCAGGAGGCCCTCTGCATCTGGCTCGCCGGCTCCGACGCGCCCCAGGAGCTCTGGCAGCGCTACATCCACCGCGAGGACGTGATGCAGCAGTTCGTAGACTACAACCGCGAGCGCGGCAATCCCCGCTTCCGCGGCACCTACTGGTATTACTTCGACACGTTTAAGGGAAAAGTGATAAGTGAATAGTGAATAATTTGCTACCGCGATATGATGAGAAAGACAAGAATATATAATAATATGGTGTGGCTGATGGCCATACTATTCACTATTCACTATTCACTGTTCACCGCCTGCGCGCCGACGCCGCAGAACGTCGCCCGGACCGACGCCGAGGCGCCCATCTACCCCGACTACCGCGACGTGACCATCCCCCGCAACATCGCGCCGCTCAACTTCCTGCTCCGCGCCGAAGGCTGCGAGGCCCTGGAGGTGAGCATCCGCCGGACAGGCGGCGGGGCCGGGAGCACCGTCGACGACCGCGGAAAGCGCGGCGATGGCGAAGAAGCGGCGATGACCATCCGCGCCAGAGGCTGCGAGGCCACGTTCGACGCCGACGACTGGCGCGAGCTGATGGAGCAGTCGGCGGGAGGGCGGCTGGAGGTCATCGTCAGCGCCCTCATCTCCGGCCAGTGGCGGCAGTACAGGCCCTTCGGCTGGACCGTGGCCGAGGAGGAGATAGACCCCTACCTGACCTACCGCCTCATCGAGCCCGACTACGAGATCTGGAACCAGATACGCATCGAGGAGCGCTGCCTGGAGTCGTTCGACACCAGGGCCATCGGCCACTACGAGCAGCTCGACAACCGCTGCATGAACTGCCATACCTACGCCGGCCAGTCGCCCGGCCTGTCGATGATGTACGTGCGCGGCGCGGGCGGCGGGGCCATCCTCAACCGCGAGGGGCGGCTCGAGAAGCTGAGCATCCCCGGCAGCGTCTACTTCGGGTTCTCGCCTTCCGGCCGGTACATCACTTACTCGACGCAGAAGATCATCCCCGCCTTCCACAGCGACCCGCGACGGCGGCTCGAGGTGTTCGACGCGGGCAGCAACGTCTACGTGGCCGACCTGGAGCAGCGCCGCGTCGTCTCGTCGCCGCTGACGGCCGACAGCCTCGTGTTCGAGACCTTCCCGACGTTCTCGCCCGACGGCCGCTACATCTACTACTGCGCCGCCGACACAGTCAGCCTGCCGCGCGACATCAGGCGCCTGCAGTACGCCCTGGTGCGCATCGCCTTCGACGAGGGGGCGGGCCGCTTCGGCGAGCGGGTGGATACCGTCGTCAGGTGTACTGCGGCACTGCCGCAGTCTACGGGACAGAGGGCCGGCACGGCGGCCTCCGGGCCGAAGGGCTCCGTCTGCCACCCCCGCATCAGCCCCGACGGGCGGTGGCTGCTCTACACCGTGGCCGACTACGGCACCTTCCCCATCTGGCACCCCGAGGCCGACCTCCGCATGCTCGACCTCAAGACCGGGGCCACTGACACGCTCGCCGCCGTCAACAGCGCCAAGAGCGACACCTATCACTCCTGGTCGTCGAACTCGCGCTGGTTCGTCTTCGCCTCGAAGCGCGATGACGGCCTCTACGGCAAGCCTTACTTCTGCTACGTCGATGCCTCCGGCCGCGCCCACAAGCCCTTCTGCCTGCCGCAGAAGCACCCGACGTTCTACGACAACTGCCTCAAGTCGTTCAATGCGCCCGAGCTGGGCCGCGGCCCGCTGCCGTTCGACGTCGCCGACGTCGCCCGCGCGCTGAAGCAGCCGGCGGTCACAGTCGAGTAACCGACTGGATACTCCATACTTTTCGCTCCCGCGGCCGAGTAATGACCCCATTACTCACCCCCAGAGACGCTGGATGGCCCTCGACCGAGGTCGGTCGAGGGCCATCCGATGCGCCGGCAGTCGTCGGCAGGGCTATTTCCTCACCTTCGTCTCCACCCTGCGGTCGGAGCTGATCTCGAGGCCAGCAGCGTGGGCGTCGAAGTCGACCTTCCGCTTCGTGAAGTCGGGGGTGTTAAACGAGTAGAGGCTCTCCGAGTAGTACTCCTGCGGGTTGCGCTGGGGCAGGAGGAATGGCTTCGTGAATCGGCCGCGGTCGTCGATCTGCGCCAGGTAGAGGCGCGAGTAGAGCCCGTCGTCGCGGCGGCTGGTGAAGACGATCCAGCGCGAGTTCGCCGACCAGTTGTGATAGCTGTCGGCCTTGTCGCTGTTCACCTCCGTCAGCTCGCGGGCCTGGCCGGTGCGGAGGTCGAGCAGCCACTGCTGGCTCTCGTTGTGCCAGATGGAGAAGTAGCCGTAGTCGGCGAGGGTGAACAGGAGCCATCGGCCGTCGTAGCTGGGGCGCGGCCAGGTGAGGCTCTTGCCCATCTTGACGGCGTTGAACACAGTGTCGACCGTTGCGCCGAAGCTGGCGGTCTCGGGGTCGAAGGCAATGCGGCAGAGGTTGTACTTCTCGTCCTTGAAATGCGCAGGATACTCCTGCTGGCGGCAGGTCATGTAGTAGAGCGTGCGGCCGTCGGGGGAGAACACGGGGGTGTTCTCGCTCCAGTCCTTCGTCTCGAGCAGCGAGTCGGAGATGATTTCGTGGGTCGCGGGATTATAGACGAACACATCGCTCTTGAGGTCGAACACCTCGATGCGCTCGTCGTGGACGACGTGGAATCCCTGGCGCGTCTGATTCGTCGAGAAGGCGCAATACTTGCCGCTCGGGTGCCAGTATGGATAGACCATCGAGCCGCCCAGCTGGTCGTTGCTGGCCTTGAGCCACTCGCGGCGGCCGTCCGTCTGTACCATCGTGGCCCCGTGGTCGCCGCGCACGTGGAAGACGAACCGCGAGGGGTCGGTCCGGTGGGCCGTGTGGCAGTTGACGCACATGCCGGGCACCTGCGTGTTCTCCAGGATGGCCGTCTCGTCGAACGAGGAGAGGTCGCGCTGGTAGAGTCCCATGTGACTATACACCTCGTAGCCCGGTGCGATGCGGCGGTAGGTGAGTCCCCAGGCGTCCATGGCATGGGGGCTGACGTAGACCTTAAAGTCGCGGTACTGCTTCCACCCGACGCCCTCGCGGGTGCAGACGGTGAAGGTCAGCTCGCCGCCCCGATTCTGAGCCGTCAGCGCGTGCCAGTCGTCGATGTCGAAGTCGGCAAAGCCGCCCTGGGCATGCAGTTCGCCGCCCTTCGAGCCGCGCACCACCACGTCGACCACCTCGGCGCTGGCTCTGACATTGAAGTTCAGCGGCGCAATCTCCGCCGGAATCGTCACCCCGATGTAGTCGGGATAGACGGCGGGCAGCCGGTCGACCTTCGACGGGTTCTCCACCTGGCTACTACAAGACACAAGACACACAAGGGCACAAAGCCACAAATAACAATATCTGTTCATCTCACTCTCCTTATTTTAGCTATGGCCTCTCGCACATAGCGTGGGTTATAGTTTACTTCACTCTGCACATATCCGATGTACGCCAGGAAGCGTTCGGCATCGCCATCGAGCAGCGGGCTCATCACCAGATACTGCATCGCCATCGCATTCTGGTGGTTGTGCATAAACAGCTGTCCGCAAATCTTGTCGATCTCCTGCTCGCTAAAGAGGAAATCGTCCCCGAGGCGGAACTGCCGCAGGGTGCCGTAGAGGGGATGGCGGTTGATGGCCTCCTCGTTGCCCAACAAGGCCGTCGTGCGCAGCGCCCAGGGTCGGTAGAAGACGGTCTTCTCCAGCATCTGCAGATACTTGCGGGCCACGGCATACTCGCCGTTGACAAGATTGGTCTCTGCCAGCCGCTTCACCACGCGCCCGCTCTTGGCATAGTTGGGCAGCGACTCCATCGCCTCGAAGGCGAAGCGCTGGGCGGTGTTCACCAGGCCAAGGCGGAAATATATCTCTCCTGCCAGCAGGCCCATGAGGTAGTTGCGCGAGAACTCGGGCACTAATCCCTCGCTGCCATGCTGATAGAAGTCCAGGGCCCGCTCCCCCAGCTGATTGTTCATCGCCAGGGCGAGATTGTTGGCCGCCACACTAAAGGGCAGGTCGGGAGTTTTCTGCTCTGCCTTGGCGACGATGCCCTTCCAGTCGCTGATGCGCACCAGGTAGTCGTACTCTATCAGTTCGTACTTTCTGGCATCGTAGCCCGAGGGCACTAACAGACAGCCGACGACAGCTACGGCCATGCAGCCGCCCACCGATAGCAACCGCTGCCTGCTGCCATCCACGGATATCCGGGAGGCCAGGATATTCCGGATTCTGCCGGCATAGGACAACAGAGCGATCAGCACCGGTATCGCCATCAGCAGGTATGGCAAAGTCACAGGGAAACGGTAGTAGCCCATACCGCACACCAGACGAAGCATCGGATAGGGCAATATCCAGGCGCTGCCGAGGATGAGGGCCACGGCATAGACCACTGCAGCGAGGGCCATGGGTGCGGGAGCCATCAGCAGGCCCGCCATAATGCATAACGGCCCGGCAAGCCAATACAGAAGTGGCATCGCTACGACCAGCACTGCCCATCGAACAGCCTGATGGCTCCTGGCGAGTGCCCTCCAGCCGAGTGCTGCAGCCATGACCATCATTAACGCCACATGATACGTCAGCATGACGTTCTCGTCGCCCATGGCATACCACAGCAGCAGGACGGGCAAGAAACTCAGGGCATACCAGCCGTCGCCGACCGGGCGCATCAGCCGCCACGTCAGTCTCTGCAACAGCATGAAGAGCACGGCGAGGATGGCGGCACCGATGGCGACACCATTATAGAACTGCACCAGGAACTCTGCGATGTATCGCGCCACGCCCCCGGGCTCTGACAGCCGTTCCCAGAGATAGCCGCAGTCGAACAGGAACAACTGGAACTGCTCCTGATAGGTCAGCGCAAAGGGGTAGCAGGACCACCAGAAGAAGAACACCGCCAGGCCGAGGGCCAGCGTCAGCCCTGTCTTCCAATATTTACTCAGGAATCTCTTCATTCGTATCGGCATTCACAGTTACAACAGTGCCATCAGCCTTCTTCCGCTTATAAGTCTTCGGGAAGAATCCCTTGAGGAAGTCGCCCAGCACCGTCCCGTCCATCGTCTTGGCCAGTTCACGGGTATAGTTCTTGTAGACCAGATGGATGCTGTCGGCCTGGTGCTTCAGGCTGTTGGCCTGGATGGTGTCGCTACCCTTCAGTTGTGCGATGGCCTTGCGCATGGGGAAGATGCGGTGGTTGTGCTGCTCTGTCACCTGCTTCCAGTGCTCGAGTGTGTCGTTCTGAGGCGTGCCTGCGGCATGGCTGATGGAGTCGATGGTGACTTTCACGACCCCCGGCTCAGCCACGATGAGCAGCGGCTGCAGCCCGAAACGGTAGTGGTAGTCGAGCAGTATCTTGTACATCTGCATCGAGTCGGTCTCGAAGTGGAACTTGCCGTCGGTGATCTCCATCGAGTCGACGGTCTCTGCCGTCGCCGGGCCGCTGAAGGGCACCAGGAAGATGCGCTTGCCCTCGTACTGCTCGCCATTGACCGTGCCCTCGATGCGGCACCGGCCGTCGCTCTGCTGCTGGCAGCTGTGGAGTGCTGTCAAGGCCAGCACTGCCGTCATACATAATAGAATCTTCTTCATTGCTTATCTTATCTTTACTTGTTCTCGCTTGTTCTCGAATACTTGCCTGTAGGCCTCGTGTGCATCCAGCTCCACGCGGGTCTTGGTGAAGTCCGGACAGTTGTAGGCATCCATCAGTTCCCGGTAGTACTTGCGGGGATGGCGTTGGGGCAGCAGGAAGGGCTTCGACACGCGGCCCCGGCCGTCGATGGTGGCCAGGTAGAGCTTGGTGTACATGCCGTCCTCGCGCTTGGAGCTGAACACGAACCAGCGGGAGTTCTCGCTCCAGTTGTGGTAGCTCTCGCTCTGCGGGCTGTTCAGTTCCTTCAGCTCGCGGTGGGTGCCCGTCTTGAGGTCCATCAGCCACAGGTCGGCATCGTTCTGGCTCACGGGGAAGTTGCCCCGGCCCGATACGCAGTACATCAGCCAGCGGCCGTCGTAGCTGGGGCGGGCCAGGGTGTAGCTGCGGTCGGTCAGCGGGCCGTTGAGCAGCGTGTCCACCGTCTCGCCGAAGCGTCCCGCCGAGGCATCGAAGGCGATGCGGCAGAGCGAGCACTTCACCCGCTCATACTCCGCCGGTACGCGGCAGGGCTTCGAGGTGCTGTAGTAGATGTATCGCCCATCGGCAGAGAAGGCGGGGAATATCTCCAGGTCGTCGGTCTGCAGCAGGGGCGAGAGGATGAGCTCGTTCGAGCGGGTGTCGAGCACCTCGACGTTGCTGAACGCGTGGTAGACCTCGATGCGTTGGCCCGTTCCGGTGAAGAAGCTCTGGTGGACGCTGTTCACGGCCAGGGCCACGTAGTCGCCCTGCGGGTGCCAGTAGCTGTAGGAGCCTGCGGCGCGGGTGGAGTCGGTCTTGGTCTCCACCCACGTCTGCCGGCCGTCCTTCTGTATCATCGTACCACCGCCTTCGCCGCGTATCTGCATCGTAATGCGGTTGGGATTGGTGCGGTTGGCCGTGTGGCAGTTGAAGCAGCGGCCCGGCACGGCGGTCTCGGTCAGGATGGCGTACTCGCTGAAGGTGTGGATGTCGCGCTGGTAGATGCCGATGTCGCCGCCCACCTCGTAGCCGGGCTTGATGCGGCGGTAGGTCAGCCCCCAGTCGTCGAGCGGGGCCTCACTGACGTATATCCTGAAGTCGCGGTACTGCGTCCACTGGCCGTCCTTCTCGGCGCAGACGGTCACGGAGAGCTCGCCGCCCCGGTTCTGGCGGGTCAGCTCGTGCCACTCATCGATGCCGAAGTCGGCCCACTCGCCGTTGGCGTGCAGCTCGCCACCCTTCGAGCCCTTCACCACTACGTCCATGCGGTCGATGGACTCGTCGGCAAGGTTGAAGTTCAGCGGGGCGATGTCGGCGGGGATGGTCACGCCGATGTAGTCGGGGTAGATGTCGGGCAGCTGGTCAACCTTTGCGGGATTCTGCGGATGAGCAGTGCATCCTAATAAGACTAGTAAGACCAGTAAGCCTAGTGAACCAAGTAATAACCTCTTCATTCGCTCCTCCTTTCCATCATCCGTTTCACGTATGCACCGTATGCCGAACCGGGGGCATTGCCTCTCGACTGAATGCAGCGCATGGCATCCTGGTAGCCCAGGGGCATCTGCCGGTAGCCGCCGTACTGCTGCACCCAGCCCATGTACTGCTGGAAGCCCTGTATGTTACCCTTCAGCAGCATCTGGCCCATGAAGTAGTCGAGGGCCATCTTGTTCTCGGGGTTGTTCATGAAAAGCAGCCCCAGCATCTTGTCTATCTCCTCGTAGCTATAGAGGAAATTCTCTTTGTATCTCAGTTTGCGCAGCCGCCCGTAGACGGGGTGAGCGTTAATCTTGTTCTCATCGCCGAGCATCGCCTCTGCCTCCTCGGCCCAACTGCGGTAGAAGAGAGTCTTCTTCAGCAGGTCAATCTGCTTGGCGGCGGTCGCGTAGTGACCGTTTACAATCATGCATTCGGCGATGCGCCTCGTGCAGCGTCCGCTCTTACGCCCCGTGAGTATCGACTCCTGGGTGTCGAACATATAGCGCTGGGCGGAGTTCACCATGCCCAGCCGCCAGAAGGCCTCGGCCGTTGGCAGCATCGAGGTGAGGTCGCGGACACGGGGCATGATAAGGGCATCCTCACCGCTCTGATAGAAGTCGAACATACGGTCGGCCAGCAGCCGCTTCTCCGCCAAGGCCAGGTTGACACAGTTCGACCAGAAGGGCGTACGCACCTGATACTCCTGGGCACGCTTCACGATGTCGTCCCACCGCTCGTGCCTCACGAGATAGTCCAGCCGGATGAGTTCATACATATCCTTGTCGTAGCCCTTCAGCTGCGGATAGTGCAGGGGGATGCGATAATAGGTCAGCCCCGTCATCACCCGCTCCAGCTGCCACTGCGGCAAGAGCCAGGCATAGGCCGCTATCTGCACCGCCACCAGCCAACCGGCCGTCCACAGGTGTCGCCACCCCCACTGCAGGGAGCGCACTATCACGTAGATCCACACCGCCGGCCCTATCAGCCAGTAGGCGACGGGCACGATCAATATGTCTATCCATCCCCCTCCTACAGGAGGGGTTAGGGGAGGTCTGAACAGGCTAACCAGCGCCAATGCCAGCACGACGGCCACCGGCAGCGACAGCAACAGATTGACATCTCCCATCATCCACCACAGCAGGGCCACGGGTAGCAGGCTTAAGAGGTGAGAGGTGAGAGGTGAGAGGTGAGAGGTGAGAATCCGGCATGCCAGCCGCTGCAGCAGCACGAAGAGCAGGGCCAGCAACAGCGCGCCCAGCCACTCCACGTAATAGAACTGCACAATAAACTCCCCGAGCCAGTCGGCCAGTCCTCCCGGCAAGCTCAGCCGCTGCCAGAAATAGTCCCACGTCCAGAGGAATAGCTGATACTGTTCATGGTATGACAGTGCATGAGGATAGGCAGCATACCAGAACAGGAAAATGCCGATGCCTGTCAGCACCGACAATCCCCAGTTCATGTATTGCATCGCCGTTTTCGTCATAAACGCTGCAAAATTACAACATTATTACGAAACCACCAAAGATTAGTTGGAAAAAACCAGTACCTCCTGCAACACGATTCCCGGATCGAGTTACTTGGGTGACTCAAGAGAAGATTCGCTTTGCCCAAGACAATGGCCATGTGCGTTTTTAAGTACACAAAAAAACTGGATACAAACTTTATCCATAACTTCCAAACTTTCCGGGGATTATTTCAGCGCAGACCGCCCCGCAGCTTCCGAGGAGCTGCGGGGCGGTATATAAAAAATCAGGCGGCCTGCTTCGTCCGTTGGTAAATGAGTTTACCCCGCCTGTTGATATGGTCTATAAGCGACGGAGAGTCTAAATGGTGGAAAATGGAAACATCGCAGAAATAAGGCAACGACGACTCAGACAACTTGCTGCAGACCTCTGCCAGTTCTTCTTCTGTCAACCGACTGCCCTTCAGCGTGATGTCGATATCAGAGAAGGGCTTATAAGTCCCTTTGGCCCTCGAGCCATAGAGAATCACTTCTTCCAGTCCTTCGATAGAAGAGAACACACGCTGAAGCAGCTCCATTTCTTCCTCGTCTAATCCATACATATTACATTTCCTCCTTACTATATATTATTTCAAACATGTCAGTGGGAAAAAGACTATCGCGCCTGTTCCTGATGCCTATCCTGATATAAGTAGTAAAGACCTACAATTGTGGCGAATACCACTAATGAGCCTGAAATGATGATAGTGTTCATACCTTACCCTTTCTTTTTGTTACTATTGTTATGACGAAAACTACTTCCATATAATGCCCATCCCCAAAAGAGAAGGATGAAAGCAGCAAAGACGGCACAATATATTATGATGGGGTCTTCCATATCCGCGAAAATAGTGGATATGAGCAAGGCTGTGAACATATATTTGGCCACGTCCATCAGCCATTTCCCCATCTCTCGTTTCATTTCTTGTTCAGCCATAATGCTCATCAATTACTGGTTTCACGCTGCAAAGATACAAACTTTATCCATAACTTCCAAACTTTCCGGGGATTATTTCAGCACAGACCGCCCCGCAGCTTCCGAGGAGCTGCGGGGCGGTCCTGACTTCGGCGATGCGTCACCTTACCTGCATGAGAATAATGGTTGCCGTACTTCAACTTTCTCTAAAAACGATATAGGGTTTACAAAAACATGGTGCACTTTCTGCACTTTCTGCACCTGAATAAATATGCATGAAGGGGCTGCCTGTCCGAATCAAGTGTCTATTTTCCATCAATAGGAGGCTCTTTACAAAAATCCCAAGGCTTGCGACAAAAAATAAGAGCCTCTTAATTTCCAAAGATAGCCTCCTATTTGTGGGAAATACCATTTTTGGGGGTAGAAAGAGCCTTTTGCCAAAGCAAGATGAATAGTTATTCACGTTGGAGTGAATATGCAATTACGCCAAAACTATCAACCGAAATCTAGAAAAAACATCAGGAAAAGACAAAATTTAGGTGCAGAAAGTGCAGAAAGTGCACCATGTTTTGTAAACCATATATACTATTGAACTTTCCCAATTTCGAGTCACCCAAGACGCCAGGTATCAATCCCTGTTTATAGGCGTTTCAAGTGGTTCGTGCCTCCAGAAATGTTAAAACCGCCGAAGTCAGGAAATAAAAATTGAAAACTCCAAACTTTCCGGGCATTATTTCAGCGCAGACCGCCCCGCAGCTTCCGAGGAGCTGCGGGGCGGAGTGCTATAGGAGAGGGAGTAGATTACTTCTTCTTGAAAGCCCACCATGTGGCTTCTGTCCAACCACCAGTACCTGCCTGTGGGTAGATAAGCTTCAAATGGTCAGAGTCAAGCTGCATAATTTCGAATGTTGTAGGACATGCAGTATTGTCGTGACCATCATTATGGTTGTTGATCTGGAACGGGAACAGGATAGAACCAGCATCGGTGTAAAGGGTACCATAAGCCCAGTTAGCCTGTGAACCGTCTGCAGAAGCCTGGGTACGTGCACCACCATTCCAGCTCTGAATTTCGAAGTTGCCAGAGCGGATTGCAGAACCAGAACTATTGTAAGAAGTTACCTTACCCGTCTTCCAATCGAAGGTCATGTAGGCGTCAGAACTTTCCTCGCCTGTAGCAACACCCGTGTCGGAGTGACCTAACTGCCCTGTCAGTTCTTCAGGAGAAGCACCCCACCAGATGCCGTTGCCATCATTACAGAAACTGTCGCCGTCTCCAGGAGCGTAACCAAGGTTACCCCAAACTGGACCACCACGGAATTCAGTATCCCA
>ODAI011081190.1_pt1 | contig 31336 bp, 21 predicted proteins | sample 1539321 | NCBI WGS metagenome assembly ODAI01 (sample SAMN02144231, study PRJEB22623) | gut metagenome | biome: sheep rumen | host: Ovis aries | place: New Zealand
GAGTTCGGTGACAAAGCCACGCAGTTTGGTGAGAACCTTGAGCAAAAGGCCACCCAGTTCGGTGAGAACTTGGAGGGTAAAGTCAACGAGTTCGGCGACAAAGCAGCTCAATTTGGAGAAAATCTCGAGCAGAAAGCCACCCAGTTCGGTGAGAACTTGGAGGGCAAGGTCAACGAGTTCGGAGAAAAGGCAACTCAATTTGGAGAGAATCTCGAGCAGAAAGCCACCCAGTTCGGTGAGAATCTGGAGGGTAAGGTCAACGAGTTCGGCGACAAAGCCACGCAGTTTGGTGAGAACCTTGAGCAGAAAGCCACCCAGTTCGGTGAGAATTTGGAGGGCAAGGTCAATGAGTTCGGGGACAAAGCCACGCAATTCGGTGAGAACCTTGAACAAAAAGCCACCCAGTTCGGTGAGAATCTGGAGGGCAAGGTCAACGAACTTGGCGACAAAGCTTCTCAATTCGGAGAGACCATCGAAAACAAAGCTGGCGAAGTTCAGGAAAAGTTGGAGCAAGGCATTGCCAATGCTGAGAAGAAAGTTGGTGATGCGGTTACCAAGGTGCAGGACACCATGGAGAATGCCTACAACGCAGCTGAGAAGAAGGTCAACGATGCAGTTGAAAAGGTGGAAGGTGCTATCGATGATGTTACGGAAAAGGTGGAAAGTGCCATCGATAATGCCAAAGAGCAAATAGGCGAAGCTTATGAGAACGCTAAAGAGAAGATTAGCGACACCTATAGCAATGCAAAGGAAACGGTCAGCAATGCTTATAACGATGCAAAGGAAACGGTCAGCAATGCTTACAATGATGCAAAGGAAACGGTCAGCAATGCGTATAACGAAGCTTCAGAGGCTGTTGATAATGCAGTCAATGAGGTAACCGATGCTATCAATCAGGCTTACGATGAAGCTCAACAGGCTGTTGACCAGGTAGTTGATGATGTGAACAAGGCTATCGATGAGGTCAACAACGCCATTGATCAATTCGAGAATGCCGTCGCTGAAATCGAAAACAAGATTCAGGAGACTGTCGAAAAGGTTGAAGAGACTGTCGAGAAAGTCAAGGACACCATCGACACCATCCGCGACCGCGTTGGCACAGTTGCCGACCGCATTGGTAATCTTGGCAGTTCCATTGGTAGTGGCGACTTGGAAAAGGCTCTTCGCTTGCGCAATCTCCCCATTGCTCAAGATCACACGGCTTTCCACGGCAAACTGGAGATTGGCCAACGCAAATTCGGCATTGTGCAATGCTCCTATAGTTTCAGTCAATCTGTAGACAGCACCGGCAAGCCCGTGTCGCGTCCTCGCGGCGGGAAGATTACCTTTGTACTGCCCTCACGTAGCGATGAAGACCTTTTCTTCTACCGTTGGATGTTCAGCAAGACGGAGGTGGAATCTGGTTACTTCCGTTTTGTTGTATGGGCACAGCAGAATCGCCAGAGTTTCAAAACAGTCTCGTTCCGGAACGCCTATTGCGTGGGGTTGAAAGATTTCTTCAACAATAGCGATAGTCGCCTGATGCACCTTACGGTCACCATTATGGCCGAATCGATTACCATCGGTTCCAACGACACAGCAGAATTCAATAATGAGTGGGAGTAGGGCATTAATGCATGCCCTTCTCCCACCTTTTTATATATTTGCGCGTACGTGCGTACATTATAATATTCCCAATTTACTTACAAAATACATAATCCCGTTTCACAAGATGTCTATATCAATAAAAAACATTCAGGTGACCATCGGCGGCACACAGTCGAATATGTTCAAGATCCAGCTCGACGGTGCTAAGTATCGGCTCGATAGTTTTACACTGTCGCAGAACCTGTTACAGCCTAATGTGCTGTCGTTTGTGATGTACAAAGACCCTGAAGAGGATGTTAACGAACCACAGTTCGGCGTCTGCAAGGCTATTATTGGTAAGACAATTAGCGTCTTCTTGCAGACAGACCCGATGGAGCAAGAAATCCCATCGTTCTCCGATGAAGGGAAAATGGCAGACATCGAATTTGAGGGCATAATCTTCTCTGCATCGGGCAGTCGCGATGGGAGCCAGTACACAATCAGCGTTGAAGCCCGCTCTTGGGATGCCATCCTGATAGACAGCCCTAATTGTAAATCATGGGAGAAACAAACTTTGAACGACATCGTGCAAGACGTTTTGGACCCATATAATAGTGCTTGGACAGCAAAAGTCAATGCGCGGTTCCAAGACGAGATAGAATATACTGTACAGTATAATGAGAATAATTACCAATTTATGCGGCGTTTGGCATTGCGTTTTGGCGAATGGTTCTATAACGATGGCAAACAATTTGTCTTTGGCAACATGCCTGAGGGGAATTCCGTGACGCTTTCCTATCCTAGTAAGGATATTCCTTCGTATAGCGTACGATTAGAGATGAAAAACATTTATTTCGATCATACCACTTCTTCATATCAAGAGGCTAGCGAAGGGAGAGCCCAGTGTGTAGACCAAATGTCTCGCGAATACAATGAATTAAACGAGTCCGTTTTCACGGCGGCTGTTAGCAATTATGATAAAAACCCTGTCCGCAATCTGCATTCGGGTGGCTGGCACGATGATCCTAGCAATGAAAAACGTGTTGACATCTCATCTAAAACAGAGGCTCGTGGCATCAAGGCTAGCATGCTTGTTTACAATGGTACCACCTATTGCTCCAACTTGAAGTTGGGTGGCAAACTCGTTATCAAGGATAATTTCATCTCCGACAAAGACTCGAATAATAAGAGCGATGTTCAGCAGGATGAAATCATCATCATTGGTCTCACCCACCGTTTCTCTGCCGATGAACGTTATAGCAATACGTTCCAGGGAATTCCAGCTGCTTGCGACTATCCACCTTATACAGGAGGGGAGACCTATCCTTATGCACAGCCTTGTCGTGGTTGGGTTAAGGATAACGAAGACCCGCAAAAGTTGGGACGAGTTCGTGTAGAGCTTGAATGGTCGGATGGGGAAATGATTACTCCTTGGATTCGCATTGCTCAACCTTATGCTGGTGGAGAAAAAGGTGTGCATATTCTGCCCGAGATAGATGAGGAAGTAATGGTGGACTTTGAGCATGGCAATGCCGAGCGTCCATTTGTCTGTGGAGCGATGTTTGATGGAGTCATTTTTGTTCCAGACGAGAAATGGTACCCTGGAGATAATGAGGTAAAGGCTATTCGTACCAATAATGGTCACACCATTGAGATTCACGACAAGAATAAGGGTGGATATATAAAAATATATGACAACAAGAAGGACAACTACGTGGTGACACTTTCCACCGACGATGATGCGAAAGTGAAAATCGAGTCGTCGAAGAACATTTCCATCCATGGCAAGAACGATATTAGCATCACGGCCGACCACGACCTCAAGTTGACAGCCAACCACGACATCAAGATGACGGCGAAGAACAATATGTCTGTTGATGTGACCAAAGAACTCAAAGTGGGTGCTGATACGTTGAATTCCAACACAGTCACCTTGAAAGTTGAGACGTCTACGCTCACAGAGAAGGCTGCAACAGCAACAACCAACATCAACAATCACACTATTGATATTAAAGGCGCTTTGAAATATACAGCTGCTACGATGACCTTTACAGCCAATAGTGCCTATTCGGTCTCGGCTACAGCGTCGATGTCGCTTTCTTCACAAGGCCCGGTTTCCATCCAAGGCGGTATTATCAAGATGAATTAGTGCTGCGGCTGGCCAGTTGCAAACGTTTTAAGAGACATACCCATGACACAGGAAGAGAGAGAAGAGCAGCAAATGCAGCAGGCAGGCAAGATCATCGCTGATTTGTCCGACCAGATGGATGCGGCAAATGCGGCGACAGACGCTGCTTTTTCTGAAAAGATAAAGGCGGCGGCTAGCATGGCGGGGGAAGTTGCGCTGAACATACCCCTTTCTATGGGTAACGCTGCGAAGGGAATTGGCGAAGACTATCTGGATTCCATAAAAGGTGTGGCAGACTATGGTGACCGCTTTGGCTTGAAAGAACCTTCGGAAGAAGAGGCTGAATCAATGAGGCGATTCAGCCTTAATGTCAGCAAGGTAGACCAACTTGCAGCACCTGTCGGCAAAACCGGCTTTCACATGGGTGCCGCAGCGCCTATTTGCACGGCCAATGCTGTGGTGAGATGCTCGTTTGGGGCCACGTTTGGCCAACTAAAAGTCCTGCCTATCAATCGTTACTGCATGGGACCGATGAATGCACCTGTGGCAACCATCACCGACTTTGCCCCTATCATCAACATGCCCAGTTTCTTTTTGTGTTTCAACATTCTCAACCCCGCCGTAGCACTCGAAACCGCTCTGGCCACTGCGGCGAAAGGCGGTGTGTTCACGCTTGTTCCCATGCCATGCGCGTCGACGATGGTGTCAACACCTTGGAAACCTGGCCATCCCACGATGCTTAGTGGTGGACGGCCTGTGCTTACGCAGACTTGTAGCAGTTCTTGTTGGGGGATAGGAACCATCAACATCATCCACTGTGGGCAGGGGCTGATGCCCAATTCGTACAATTGGTTCATGGGGCCAGACTGGATATCCACCCTAAAAGGGAATGCCGAACTTCTTGCCAATGCTGTGGGCAGCATTGGGGCTTTGGCTGGCATGGCCACCAAGGGTGGGAAACTTGCCCAGATTGTGGCAAACAACAAGGCTTTGAGTTTCATGAAGAATTATGGAGTGGATGTTCTCGAAGGTGTCGGAAACAGTCTTGCATCGTTTGCTTCTTTTATGGATAGTAATCCTGGAGATGGTTTTGCTAGTGCAACGGATGCGGGATTGAACCTTCTTGGTGCTCTCCTGACTAAGCGGAAAGGTATGAAGAGGAATGCGGCCGGCCAAAACTATACTGATGCTCACTATAGTACGCAGTCAGCCAGAGATAATCTGAATACCAGACAGATGGATAGTTTTGATAGGGAAATTGAATTAAGCAATGCACAAAGAAATCAAACGGTCGCTCAAAACAACTTGACTGATGCAAGAAGAACACAGACACAAGCAAATACGGATTTGTCGAATGCAAAAGGCGCACAAACCCACGCAAATGAGAATTTGTCAGATGCAAAAAGAAATCAGGCAAAGGCAGAGCAGAATGTGACGGATGCAAAGAGTAGTCAAACCAAGGCAAATAAAGACTTGGATGACGCAAGAGGTGCTCAGGCTGATGCCGAAACGAAAGTGAATCAAGCGAAAGAGAAACAAAAGGCGGCGGAGCAGGATGTCGTGGCGAAGGAGCAGCAACAGACAAAAGCGAGAGAAGATCTCGACAATGCTAAAACGGAGCGTGATAAAGTATACTCCGACCCCAAAAGCACTCCCGACCAGAAGAAGGCCGCTGATGCTGCGGTGGCAGATGCCGAGAATGCCAAATTCCACGCCGATGTCGATCTGGGCACGGCAAGGCACGAGAAAGTCAAGGCCGACAACGGAGTTGAATACGCCCAATCGAGAAAGGCCGAGGCCGATGGTGCCGTGGCTAATGCCCAGACGAATAAGACGAGGGCCGACAATGCTGTGACGAACGCCGAAACTAACAAGATGAAGGCCGATATTGACGTGGATTCTGCGGAACTTAATAAAGCCAAGGCAGACATGGATGTGAATAATGCAAAAGCCAATAAGGCGAATGCAGATAGCAAAGTGGACAATGCCCAAAGTAAGAAGAAACAAGCGGATAAACAAGTAAATGCAGCGCAAAAGAATTCGGACGATGCAAAGAGACAGGTGAATGACGCAGAGAAAGACTTACGGAGGGCTCAACGAGAGGAAGGCGACGCATTCGATGAAGCAGTGGAGGCGTCGACCCCCCCAAAACGTGATAGTGGCATTGTGGATGGCTATGGCAGGGACTTCGTCCTGAAGGTGGAAGAAAACTACGCACAAGATGCCGCAGGCTCTTATTTTGAAAAAGACTGGGGCAAGTATGTCGACTACTCGAAGGAGAAAGATGACGATTGAGCGCTGCGCTAAATGATATATGAAAAAAGGGAGTTGGCAAAAAGAAAGCAAAACGAGCGTTTTGCTGACACTTTGCTCGCAAATTCGAGAATTAATTATACAACTTTGTTGAGATTCTTTACTTTTGCTCCGTTTTCTCTAAAGTGGCACTTTAGACGATCTAAAGCAGCACTTTAGACGGTCAAAAGTAGCACTTTAGATGAACAAAAGCGGCCCTTACATTTTGTCATTTGCATGTGACAGACAAAACAAGACAAATCGAACATATATAATAACAAACAAAAAACCATAATAACTATGACAGAACAGGATTATTATCAAGACGAGTTTATCGTTCTGTTGACGATAGACGGCACTTCGTATGACGAGATTGAAGTGAAGGTGACTGACCCGAACAAGACGATTCGCGATCAGATTAACAGCATCGTGCAGGTGTTTGAACTGCCGAAGATGGACAACGGTGGCAACCCCATCCAGTATCTGCTGGGCAAGTTGATGGACGACGACGAGGAGCCCGTGATCTTGGAGTTTGAAGACGAGAACGGCCGCGAGATGGCCCTCATTGACTACGAGATCATGCCTATGGACCGCCTGCACCTGATTTCTGTTCCCATTGCGGGATAATTCGCTATTAACAATTTGCAATTGATAATGAAAGATTGAAAAACCATGAATCCAGCCATCAATAATTTCAACCTGAAGGAACTGAAAGGCCGTGATGCCCGTCTGTTCCAAGAATGGAAGGAATTGGACGCTCTGTGCGAAAAACGCAAGAAACAGGGACCTAATCCTTTCAAACCGTCGCTCTCGTATATCATCCGTCGCAAGAATGCTGTGGGGCTGCCCACGGAGTTCGAGATATGGTATCGTTGCAAAAGCATCGTTGGTGTTGAGGACACCGAGCCTCCGCGTAAGCCTATCTTTGGCAATCTGCACAAGATGAGCATTGTGTTACCGAACAACTACCCATCGGCCGATGGCAATCCTGTGTTTACGTTCATCAGTGATGTGTGGCATCCGAATATCCGCTATTCGGGTTCGTTTAAGGGGCATGTGTGTTTGACCATCAAGGAAATGGGCGTGCTGGCCTCAATCAAGGACTTGGTGTTGCGTGTGGAACGCTATTTGAAATACCAGATGTATCACGCCCAGAACACTTATCCTTATCCTGAGGATCAAGGCGTAGCAGAGTGGGTGCGTGAAGAAGGTGAGCCAAATGGATGGGTGAAATTCGCACAAGACCAGCCAGAAGTTCCTGAGCCTCCGAAGGCTCCAGAAGGTGGTGATGATGACAAACCAAAGAAACCTAAAATTTCGTTGAGTATATGAAAAAGATATCGTTATTGTTCGCATTGCTCTTTACAACCACGCTTTCCACGATGGCTGATGAGCAAAAGAGTGTCAACTTGAGTGGCGACCATACACAGCAGACAGTTGCCCTGTCATATATGAACATCTTCGTCACGCTGGAGGATAACGATGGTGAGACGGGCAAGGTGAAACTGGAACTCGAGAACCTAGACGAGTCGAAGGCTCTGCTGCTCTTCGATCGTGCTTATGACGAGAAGACTGTGAAGAAGATGCCCGTTTCGATGACGTTTGACAAGACGTTTGGCGGCACGAAAAACAAACGTGTGATTGATCCTTACGAGCAGGCTAATCAGCCCATGATGCTGAAGCCGTCGGACAAGTTCACACTGCCGTTGGTGGAGGTGCAAGGTGGTACGCCCACAGTTTGTCGTCTGCCTATCTATATTGCCAAGTTTAAGGGCAAGAAAATGAATAAACTGATTCTGATGGAGAAAGAGGTGATTGAACTGAGCATCGAAGTGGAGTTGAAACCTAGCGCCGAATACTTGGGGCTGAAGGACGAAGTTGATGCCTTATCGCGTAGCATCTCTATCTGTCCAAACTCGAAACACAAACCTACAGAGGCCAAACAGCGCGAGGACTATCAGGACAAGATCAATAGTTTGAAACAGAAGATTGATGCTGCAATTCAAAGTCACGGTTGGCCAACCAACAGTCGTGCTTATGCCCGCTATAACGAGCTGAAGTCGAAACTCGATGCCATTGACCTCGATTCGCATGTGCGTGACTGTGGCCGCCATAAGACTGCTGCACCAAGAAAAGGTCACTCGTGCAGCTATTGCTCGCTCTCGCTGCAGCAGATATACCATCAGCTCGACGACATCTACAAGAAAATCTATAGCAGTTCGGACCGTAAGGCTGCTAAGGCAAAGGTAATGGGCCAAGTGAATGCCCTCTATCGTTGCTGTACTGACGGAAGTTGCAGCAAACACGCCTCTTCATGGAAGAGCGGTGGAGGCGGCTATAAGGCAAAGATTACGGAGCGTTACAATCGTATCAATGGAATATGATGAATAGCCTGAGAAACTTCATCTTGTTTTTGGTGCTCGGCTTCTGCACCCAAGGCATAGCTAAGGATGTGAAAGACACGCTTTTCTCGCCTTCGGGTGACCGCATTATCGTGAGTTATTCTATTCAGCACAGCGGAGGACAGGTGACGTTACGGTTCCAAGGTGTGCAGAAGAAGTTGGGCTCGAAGAATCTAGAGAAATACAAGAAACTGGACGAGGTGGCGGTGGTGATGTTCGACCGTTCGGGCAACTACAAGGACATGAAGTTCGATGGCATGGCGCCCGATGCCTTTATGGTGCCTTCGAATTTGAATTACTCGCGCTCGTCTGATGGATATTTTCTATTGCAGGATGAACCTTCGATGCAGTTCAGCGTGAACTCAGGTAACAAGGCTCAACTGTCTATTCCTCTATATCTGGCTCACTATGAGGGTAAACGCCATTATAAGGTGTTTGCCAAGTGTGGCAATCTCCAACTTTCGTCAACGTCTGGTGCCCAGCGTAAAGGCGGTGGCGGTGCTAATGGCGGAGGTGCTATGATGAGCGGTGGCGATGATGGTGGAGGCTACGAGACTGTGGCCACGACCACGGAAGAGGTAATTAGCGATGAGGGAATCTCTCCTGCAGAAGAGGCTTCCATCCGTATCAACTCGATTAACTCAATGCTGGAACGTTCCACAAAATACCCCTTCTCAGATGACCTAACAAATGAGGTTAGAATGTTACGCGAGCTACGGTTCAAGGTATCAGATCCCGAGATTACCTCGAAAATCAACCAGACTCTTGAAGCATTTGAGACGAAGAAGCAGGAAATGGAGGAGAAGGCAGATGCTGCTGCAGGTGCTGCTGCCGCTGCCGATAAGGCTGCCGCACAAGCCCAACAGGCCCGTGCCGACTCGCTTCAGGCTGCACAAGCCGCACAATCGTCGAAAGACAAGAAGGACATGATGTGGCTCATTGGTGGAATTGCAGGATTAGGCGGTCTGCTGATGGTGGGCAAGCAAGTATTCCAATCAATCAAGCAAAGCAAACAGCAGAAGCAAATGATGGAAAGCATTACGAAAGCACAGCAGGCTTCGCAGCAGATGATGAACGGACTGGGAGGTAACAATCCATTAGGTCAGGCAGCAGGACAGATGAACCAGATGGCAAACCAAGCCAAACAAGTGATGAGTCAAGCTCATCAAATGGATCAAAATGCCAAACACCTGAGTAAGGAAGCCGAGGCTGCAAAACAACGACTAATGCAACTGCGTCAGGGAAAGAATCCTTCTGCTGATGTTGCCGATGCCACTACTAGCATTGCCACTGGAGCCATTGGTACTTCCACTTCTGCCAAACCCATGAGTAAGGAAGCTGAAGCTGCCAAGCAACGACTTATGGAGCTGAGGAAAGGTAAGGCTACTGGTACAGCTGCCAACACAGGGACGGCAACCAACAGCGGTATTACCATTACTCCCAGGAAGCAGTCGCTCAACGACGTGATACCAGCTAAATATAAGCGGTGGCGCAAACCAGGTCAAGACAAAAACGAAAAAAACAGCTAATAATTTATGCACAATGAATAAACTAAAAGTATTAACAGTTGTCATAGTATCGTTTCTGGCGGCAAGTGTGCAGACCTTCGCTGCCCCTTCGAGACAGAAACCCGTTGAGGCTGCTGTGGTGATTGACGAGTTTAGGAAGCATGTGGAGAAGGTCCCTTTCTTTTCCGACTCGGCTGTGACAGCAGCGAAGAACGAGATAAAAGAACACATCAAGTGCCTTCGAAACTGGTCGGACAGGAAGGCTTATGTGGAAGAACATCACCTGAACACATATTTGAGCACAAACCGCGACTCTTTGCAGTATTACAAAGGATTGGCTTCGGTGGAGATTGACAATTTCATGAAGCAATATACCTTAGTGGAACCCGAAGACGAACCCGAATGCCGTAATGGCATGATGGCGCTGTTGAACGATAAACTGAGTGTTCGCGAGACAAACTTGAACTTGCTCGACAAAGAACTCAACAGCCAAGAAGGTGGTTCGTCGCTCAACTGGAAATTGATAGGTACTATTGTGGGGGCATTGTTGCTGTTGGGCATTCTTATTGCCTTGCTCCGTAGGAACAAGCAACCAGTTGTGCCACAGCCTTCGAACGTGCAACATAGTATCAGACCTAGTAGTGGGCAGCAGGGAGGAAACGAACCGGGTATTATTGTGCGCCGAAAAACGGCTACCATTCTGAAGAAACAGAGTTTGGAGGATGTTATCGGCAATCCTAATTATCTGCAAGTGGACGCCGTGGACTTCTGCTACGAGTCGGCTGTGCGTCGCATGTATATCAAGAATACGTGCATCATCGACATCTATAACATGTATGCCGAGGACTTGCGTAACTCGAATCATCCGAGTGAGAATGGCTGCATGGTGTTGGGCCGTTGGGTTCACGATGACGAGAGTAAGGAGTATTATGTATCGCTTGAGCAGATTGTGTTGCCTGGCGACGACGCCGTGTTTGACGAATACGAATTGAATTTCGGTGGAAAAATCAAACTGCGCGTGCTCGAGCAGTTGCGCAAACTGCGTCGTGAAACCAACTTCCAGTATGACTTGACATGCTGGGTGCACTCTCATCCAGGATTGAGCGTTTTCTTCAGCAATAGCGACGTCAGTGTGCAAGAGCAGTTGAAGCATCCGCAGCATCCCAATTTCCTAACAGCCCTTGTGGTAGACATCCTCACTCCTACGCAGGAGGTGGGTATCTTCACTTATCGCCGTGATGCGAACATCAATTCGAAGAATGACTTGAAACGGATGTATTCCTTGAAGGAATGGTATGATTGGGCGGTGAAATCGCTGGAGGCAAACCCCGAAGGACACCCCCAACCAATGGCAGAGGCTGAAGTGCAGACGGAACCGCAAGTAGAGTCGGTTCAGGATACAGCTGCAGAAATGGTTGAGGATGTATCTTTCAACCATGCCGACTTTTTCAATATGTTGTCAAACGCTAAAGTTCGTACAGATACTTGCAACGGCATTCATCTGAACCGCGAGATGATTGTGGACATGTGTATGTCTATAGGAACGGCGCAGGGCAGCGCTCTTCTGGGTTATGTGCACGGACGTTCGCTACAGCATGAGCAGAAGGTAGAGCATCTGGCTGAACAACTTTCGAACAACGAACAAGCGGATGACAAGGATTTGCTAGGCTGCTTTGTCGTGGACGCACACCGCAGTATTCCGTCGATTCGTAAGGCGGTGGAGGATTGCTTGGACAAGATCATGTTCGTATTGGTCTACCAACCCACAACTGGCATGCTCACTTCCATTCCCGTGGTGGATTCGGAATTGAGTACCGAAGAGAGCAATTATGGAGAACAAAAACTTGAAGATTTAAAGATATGGACAAGAAAAAAATGACCATCCAGCGACTTCTGAGCGTGCTGGTGTTTGCGGTTTTCGCATTTTCACTTCAGGCACAAGACGTGTCGAACATTCAGTTCTGCGATAAGAAATACGAATATGGGCAGGGAAAAGACAGCATCACATTGTTCTTGAAGGTGCTCGATGGCAAAGGTGCATCATCGAAAGACGTGACTGTTGCCGACTTGGAGAAATACCTTGTTGTGACTGAGGACGGCAACATCATCTCTCCCGACCGCAGGAAGATTACTGCTGTGAGTTCTGGACAACGTATTCCCAGCGACTTCACCTTCTCGGTGCTCGTTGACTTGAGCATTCCCGAGTCAGGAAAGAGCCAGATTTACGAGACCATCGGAAAACTGGTTGATAGCGCGCCCGACAGTTGCGTCTATCTGTCGTTCTTTGGCGATGAGGTGACAAAGAGTGAGATGGTCACGAAGGCTAACTACAAAAGTTTTCAACCTCGTTTTGCCGCCAATGCCGAGACGAAGCATTTTTATGGCGCCCTCTACTCGAAACTGACTGAGTTCAGCAAGACTGCCGGTGAGTTTGACGGTGAAGTGAAGGCGGTGGAAGGCTATGTGAAGAATGCAGATATCCAGCGCCGTGCCCAAATGGCGAAAGACAAGAACGTCCTGTTCGTATTCACGGATGGTGGAAAGCGTTCGGAAGACGAAGCCATCAGTTTCGTTGAGGTGACTGACTATCAATCAAATCCTGCCCATAATGTGCCGCGCGTCTATGCCATGTATTATACAGGTAATGGTGTCGACGAGAATGTGAAGCTTACGCTTGAAGGTGTTTCGGTGCCACGTGACAGTGCAGGTACAATTATGAAAGAGCGGCAAGGTTCATACAAACCTTCTGATGACATGCACGCTGTACTACGCAACTTTGAGGAGGTGGTGAACGATGCAATGTACGACTTCGCATTTGCTTACAGAGCCACCGATGAGAAGGCTTACACGGGTCGTGTGGCCTATGCAGCAGAGTGGAAGGGGGCTGAGGCTGGCAAGGGCGACTACTCTATTGGTACAGCTGAGACTCCTTGGCCATTGAAGCCTGAGAGCACAGCTGACGCTATTGTGAAGTTCCTCATTGCTTTGTTGGTCGCATTCCTCACAGCATTAGTCTTCTTCCTTGTCACAAAGGTCATCATTCCGATGATCAATTCAAAGAAGTTCGCTTCAAAATACTACAAGAGCTATGTTCCAGAGGAAAACGTGAAACGTCGAATCTGTATGTATTGCCGTCAAGACATCGAGCCTGGACAGAAGGTTGTAACACGTTGTAAGCATATTATCCACGTGAGCTGCTGGCAACAGAATGGATACAAGTGCGTGGAATACGGACAAAACTGTAAGGAAGGCATTCAGGATCATGTGGATTGGAAAGATATGTTCAGCAAGGCTTCGATGCGCGAGAGTTATCAGGTGATTTCTGGTATTTTGGCTGGCTTGGTCAGCTGGATAGTCTTCGAACTCATTGGGCGAGGAATCCTTAAGGGTGTCGCAACGGGTATAGCCAAGACATTCTTCCGCAATCAAGAGCAGATGGGCAACCTCTTCGACGACTGTGTGCAGAAAGTATCAGCATTCCTCGCCGTGGGCCTCCTGCTTGGTTTCTTCTTGTCATTGGTGTTCCGCTGGAACGATGAATACCGAAAGAAAGACGGCAAAGTCTATCTGAAGATATTCGGTCTCTCGTTATTATCGGGCATCATTGGTATGTTGGCGTTTGCTGTAGGTGGTATCATCTTCTGCTTGCTGTTATCAGCTGTCGGCACCACCTACATTCCTTGGTATTGCTCGCTACCCGCCTACATTCTGTTCTCCATTTGTGTGGCGTTGAGTCTTACCATTAAGTCATCCATCCCATTGAAGAGTGCTTTGATAGGTGGTCTTTGTTCAGCTGTGATTGGTTTCATTGTGCTGGTATTCAGCAACGTGATAGGTGCCAAATATGGTTGGATGTCAATGCTTATCGACTTCATTATCTATGGTGGTGGTCTAGGTGCTTCGCTCGTTACAGTCCGTATGTTGGCAGAACGCTACTTCCTTGTCATCAAGAATGGTGTGAAGGCTGGACAGCGCATCCCTATCCACAAGTGGATGAATGCTACGGGTGGTGGCAAGAAGGTGTCGATTGGTATGACGGGCGAGTGCGAAATCCAGATGAACTGGGAAAAGAGCAACAAGGTAGCCAAGGAACATGCAAAACTTTATATCGACCAAGCCAAGACACTGCCTATGCTGAAGCCGATGGCTGCTGGCGTATTCTTCAATGTGCGCACGGAGTTACCCATCAACCGTCCTGTTGTGCTCTCCAATGGTGATACGTTCAAGATTGGTGACACCATCTTTGAGTATGTTGAGTCTTGATGTCAATGTCATCATTCAATTGAAAACTTAATCATTCCAGAAAATGCCAACTGAATTGAAATACGAATGGGGTGACGGTGTGTTCACGTTGCTCTCCTGGTTCAAGAAAGAAAAAGTGCGCGACGCACGTGTGCTGGTTGCCGGAGCTGGAGCTTTGGGCAATGAGGTGGTGAAGAATTTGGCACTGTTCGGAGTAGGTCACATTTATGTGGTCGACTTCGACCAGATTGAGATAACCAACCTCACGCGCTCAGTGCTCTTTCGTGAGGAGGATGCTGTCAACCATGCCTATAAAGCTGAGATTGTGGCCAAGCGGGCAATGGAGATTAATCCACAAATCAAGGTGACACCCATTGTGGGCAACTTGTTCTCTGAAGTGGGCTTGGGCCTTTATCGTTCGGTCGATGTTGTCATCGGTTGTCTCGACAGCCGTATCGCTCGCTACTTGCTCAACCGATTGTCGTTCCGTGCAGGAAAGACTTGGATAGATGGTAGCATCGAGAACCTGACTGGTACTGTGCGGGTTTACTCGCCAGGTGTCAGTTGCTATGAATGTGGTTTGTCGCGCGAGGAGTTCACCAACATCATGTTGCGCACGGGATGTGCAGACGTGGTACGCAATCAAGGTTCCGCTGGCCGCGTGGCTACAACACCCATCAGCGCCTCCATCGTGGGCGCTTTGCAGGTTCAGGAGGCTATGAAGGTGATTCATCTCGACACCGATGCCGCCAAGCAGTTCCAGACGTTACAAGGCAAAATGCTGCGATATGAGGGTATGACTCTTACCACCAATATCTATCGTTTTGCATCGTGGAAGAACACTTGCCCAGCACACGATCAGTGGGATAACGTCATTCCTTGTGAAGGGCTGTCTGCAGAACTCACTGTAGCAGATGCATTGGCATTGCTCCACAAGACATTAGACACGAAGACAGTGGAAATCAACATGCTCAATAACAAATTCATCGACTGCATCATTTCAGACCAGCCAGAGAAGGAGTTTCGTGTGATGATTCCCGAGTCGAAACTCGATGATCATATCAAGCACGATGCCGAACTTCGCCAATTGAGCTATCGTACGTTGTTTCATAAGCACTTCTTTGAGAACATCGATGAGTCATTCCCTTATCAGGAACTCACGCTCCGCCAGATAGGCATCCCCGCCTTCGACGTTGTCCAAGTGTCTACTGAAAAAGGCGTGTTCTATGTGGAATTAACAGCCGACAAACCTCTTTATGAATAAGGAGCATTGATTTGACAAAATGTAAGCTATGCTTTGACACGATGAAAGCATAGCTTTGAGGCAATGAAAGAATAGCTTTGAGCCGATTAAAGCATAGCTTTAGGAAAATTAGACATAAAGTAAACAATCTTTACAAACCCGTTATTTAAAACCCGATTTCACTTTACATTTTGTCAAGTCGTATGCCCGTTTTGCTTACACTTTGAAAATCGATGAGAAAGAACCAACAGACTCCCATTCCCGACGATTTCCCTTCCGACATCAATGCTGAGGTCTTTTTGGGATGTTTCCCTCGTGGGACATGTCGTGTGGCGTTTCAGGGACTTCACAAGCGCAACTCATACAACGACATTGTAGAGTTGGAGCCTATCGATGAAGACCATTTCAAGATGTATATTGGTCGGCAGAGTCTCTATAACTCGTTGCCCGAATATATGTTCCATCCCATTGACCGTTTCGACAATCTACCTCAATACGAGGAGAAGGAGCGTTTCGAGGAGGAACTCTATGCCCAACAAGAAGAGGTTGAGAACGCCTTTCGTTTCTTCGCCCCCATTGACATCCTTTTGTTGCAGCAGCGTATGCATGCCCGGGAGGAGCTGGAGCCTTTTGCCCGCGAGAATATCGTTATGCAGCAGATTATAGGCGATGATCTTACTAAGGCACAACGTCGCAACCGATTCATCAAAGGGTTCGTGAAGTTCATGCCTCAGTTCAAGTATATCCGAGGCAATAAGACTCTGCTCACGCTGTTGTTGCGTAAGGTGTTCTTCGATGAAGGGCTGCGTGTCCGAGTCACTCATGAGATGTTGCACCTTCACGATGATGTCCCGCGCTATGCTGACCGCCTTGATATGGACTTGGGTGATGGCTATGTGGGTAACGAGTGGGACGAACTGATTACCGTCTATCAATTGCACTATTGGAGCGAAGATGAGTGTGGAGGTAAATTCTTGGACTTCCTTGATGAAGTTGAAGAGTTGCGTATTTTCATACAAGACTATTTGCTAGCCGTGGGTGAGGAACTGCGGTTCGACATCACGCAAGACGAGAAACCATTACGATTGGGTGACGAACTGTTCTATAATTATCTGGGTTATAACACAAATATTTGAATAATAAAAGGAAAGTGTGGAAAAAGAGAAGTGGAAATAAGTGAAAGCCAATAGTCCCGTTATTTAAAGAAATATTTGTTTTTGCCCTTGTTCCTCTCTTTATTTCCTTTACGCCTTTAAAAAATCTATTGCTATGCCAAAAAGAATTAGTTGGAAAAAAGGTATGCGCCTGACTGACGAGGTGCTCATTCAAGCCGACCGGTGCACCAGCGAGTCGTTTGCACAAGCTTATACGCTAGCTGCAGAAGGCCGTTTTGGTTTGTTCCCATCGGTGCGTCCTTTTCAGTTGGTGCTGAATGTTGAACAGAATTTTGTCAACGTAGAGTTGCTCGACTGCTTGGGCATCACTCGTGCGGGTGACATCATCGATGTGCGCTTCGACACCAAGTTCACAAACACTTTCAATACTCGGGTATCGATTCCCCAGCAGGAAGGTACCAAAGAGTTCATCCTTGTCATCAACACTGATCCCGACACATGGAAAGAAACTAGCGAGGGACTGCTAGTGCCTGATTATTCGTTCTCATTCGTGGGAGCGAAGCAGGCTGTGCCCGACCATGCATTACCGATAGCCCGAATAGTTGATAACGATGGTTGGACCGAGGACAATGTCTATTTCGTGCCACCTTGCCTCACCATTTCCTCGCATGCCAAGTATCTTGAATTATGCCAGCAGTTCATAGGAGTGCTACAATCCATTGATGAGAAGTCACGTCAGCAGGCTGACACGCTTGCCAAGACCGCCATTTCTGTCTATTGGCCCGTAGTCATCCAGACGCTCATCGAAGTGAACAACGAGCGTGAGACCCTCACACCTATGCGGCTGATGTCATGTGTACAGCGGATCATCGGAACGTTCACCTGCGCTTGCGATGTTGATGAAGTGCTCACACTTGAAGAGGCAGAGCCCTTCCGCAATTTCGCTCGTGTTCCTTATAACTATCGTATGGCTTTTCTGCGTATCAAGCAGGGCATCGGTATGTGCTCAGCTATTAGCGATAAGATTGACAAGTTCAGCCAACTGCGTGTGGCAGCTCCGCCCCCTCCACCACGCCAGGAACCTCCTAAAGAAGACCGTCGCCGTTGGAACGGCCCTAATATATGATGAAATTTATCAGCACCCCTGTGGAGTTCATAAACGAGGGACATTCGCTCAAACGCGATATCGAGCAGCGCATTCAAATGCTCGATAACCTTGTAGAACTCATCGTCTTCACACCCCGAGGTAACTTTGAGGCCGACCCCGACTTTGGATTCGAATACTGGAACCATGAGTACTCAAACGTTCACCATCGGGAGTTCAATAACAGCCAGTCAGGGCGTCTGACCGGTGGACTGACCAACGAGGTCACCAAAAAGGAATGCGAGGAAAGTATACGCCAAAGCCTTGCTACCTATGAGCCCATGCTGAAGAACGTGGCGGTCTACATTGAGCTCGATTCGGCCTATGACCTTCAGTTACGTAAACTGAAGATGCCGTCTAAATACAAAGTTAACGTCATTGTTGAAGGCAACCTCGATGACGGACTTGGTACAAAGTCACCCTACCGCAAGCAGGTGACCTTCCTCATCGAGCCTACCGTGAAACGTTATAGGTAATACCCATCACCCACTACTCATCATCCCAAATGGACATTGAATTAGAGAAAAGAATCAACGATGCGATGGCGAGTCTGCAGCAGATGGCTGTCGACGACTTCGACTATCAAAACCTCGACCCTGTGGCCAAGATGATGCTTGTGGCCTTGGTGGCCGAAGCACAAAAAATACAAGACTACATAGATGGAACCACAGAGCGCATCGTAGAGCGCTATTGTGCTGACTTTATTCCCCGTCAGAAGGTAGAGGCTACACCAGCCGTCTGTCTGCTCAAACCCGAGTTGAAACCTATGCGTGATGCAGCCACCATCAATGTCGGTGCAGGCACATCATTCGCTTTCAAGATGGAGGGACTGAAGCAAGCCATCAATTATATTCCCATTTTCAAGACAGCTTTGTTGCCTCACAAGGGTCTCTTCTTGCTCACCAACCGTGCCATGCGTAATGGTGAGCGGCAGTTCGACATCCACTTCGGTAAGCCCAACCACTTGTGGGTGGGCATACAGACCGAAACAGAACTCGATAACTTGCAGGGTTTGTCGCTGTTCATTCGAGGCACACAGGGCGTAGTGCCTGAGCACATATGCACCATTGACGACAAGGAATTGGAGTTCGCTTCGATGCGTGAGCTTGAGAACATTGAGATGGCTGAGCCTTTCGACGCACAACAGGCTTCGGGACAGTTGTTCTCGTTTGTGGAGTCGTGGAAAGAAAATCTGTTGAATATCGACAATGCCGCATTGCTCTACATCACTGATGAGATTGAAGACCGCGACATGTTCAAGCCGCGTGCCTATCCACGCTCGTTCCAGCAGTGGTTGGAAAACGAGGTACTTGACTGCTTTGACCCAGAAACCGTATGGCTTCGTTTGGAGTTCCCAGAGGGATACACGGTTCCCAATGACTGCGAGGTGGTACTCAACGCATTACCAGTTACCAACATTGACATCAACTCGCTGATGCTAACACAGGCGCAACCTTTGCAGAAACTGCAGAAGCTCGAAAACTCGTTTTTCCTGCGCATATTGGAGACTAGTACAGCCTCCAACCGACAAGGATTCGGTATGATGGGCGATGAGATTATCGTGCGCGATTTTGAGGCTGCTTGTTACGACAATGGTGCACTCTATCGCGATGTGCGCAATCTCTATAACCACTTCATCGATGACTATTATGCTTTTGTTGAGTACAATGGCATTAAGGATGGTGAAACACTCAAGCAGTTGCGTGAGACCATCAACAAAATTGGTAAGAGTGTGGGTGCGCAAAATCCGAAGTATAGTTTTGACAGCGGAACCTACGTGATGAAAAATATGAACCAGTCGCAGCTCTCGACATCGACGAAAGTCACTTATATCACTACACAGGGACGTATCGGTAACGCTCCGCGTGCTGGTGAGATGATGGACAATCGTCGTCTTCCTGGTGTGGAACAGAAGGTGGAAGTGCTCGTCTCTGGTATGGGTGGCAGTGACAAGGCTACGCCCGATGAGCGTTACGAGCAGTTGCGCTATTTCTCACTGACTAACGATCGTCTCTACACTCGAATGGATGTAGATGCCTTTTTGCGCAAAGAGATTATCAGTGAGTTCGGTAAGGAGGAGTTCCGTCGCATCTTCATCAAGACGAGCATTGGCGGAGCTGGTACCAAAAGTGGTCTATGTCGTGGCCTTTATGTGGACATCGAGTTCAAAGACCGCAAAAACTATCAGCATGCTGAAAGCATAGGATACGACAACCTGATTAGACAGAAAATCATCAATAAATCATGTATTGCCTTACCGATTGTCGTGACATTGAAAAATCTGGAGGACGAATAAGATATGGGAGATTTTAGCGAAAAGTATTCTTCGTGGGGTGGAACCAACAATGTGTTGGTTAGTTCAAGTCAAGAATCAGAAGAATCATCTAGTAAGTATAATTTCGCTGATTCTAATGATAATTCTTCAATGAACGAGAATGTTCAGGAGAATCCATATAAGTATACTTCTCCCGATGCCAATAGTAAGATTTATGTAACAAATGAGTATAGTCAATATGTAACTAAGCAATGGAGTCAAAGTCAAGCCGCAAAGCGTTATAGTATACAGACTCCGAAAGTACAAAATCCAAGGTATAATATACAACCTCCGCCAACTCAAATGACAGAGGAGGTATTTAAAGAACAATACAAATCTACATTTGAAAAGTTTTTAGAAATATTTGATACAGCAACTGGCGTAGTTGGCGATACTTCATCGGGAATATCTGGAGTTGGGTCTGGTATGACTGGTTTCTCAAAAGATTCTTCATTAGGAACTCGCATTATTCAAGGTATACATTCGTTAATCTTGGGAGCAGAAAAGGTATTGGCCAAAATACGTTTGAATTTTACTTTTAATTGGGGATCTCCTAAGAGTTTCGAAAAGAGTTTGCGCTTTGCAGAAAAAGCTGGAGCAAAACAAGCTATTTCAGAAGCTAAAGCATCATCAGCTGCAAATAAGATAGGATATGTTGCGTTAGTATTACTATTTTTAGTAGCAGTATATAGGGGATGTATGTGGGCTACAGCAACCTCAGACGAAGAAAAGGAAATATGGGCTTCTAAATTCCGTGGAGCTTTATATAATTTTTTCTTGGCGTTAGCCGTTCAGGCATTATCTAAGTCTCATCCTGTTGCATTAATAGTTGGTATAGCAATTGCAATTATGGATGCTGTCTTTATGTATATTTCAAATGGTGAATGTGATTTTGGTTATGCTTTTGATTTAGGTTTGCAATGGTGGGGAGATACAATTAAAGGTTGGCACAAAGCTGGTGTTGATTATTTCGCAGAAACAGTATTTCCATATTATGAGAAAAAGATAAGTGAGGTAGAGGAAGTTCGTCAAACAGGTGTTGAAATAATGTCTCAAGGATTCCAAGCATGGGATGAGGGGCTACATGAAGCAGGAGAGACGATTCACGAAACATATGATAGTGGTGTTGAAGTCATGAGTTTAGGATTCCAATATTGGGGTGATAAATGGGATGAATTCCTCGAATGGAGAGAAGAAAATAAGAGTAATTCAGATTATAATGGGAATGATCTTCCATGTTGGGAAGTGCCAGGTGCTTCTGCTGGTTTATAAAAATATTATAGAATCCCTCAGTAATTGTTTGTTTGATAAAAGTGCTCATTTCAGGAGGCATTGATAGTACAAAAGTTTCATATGATGGAGACAAACCATATTTGGTTGCCTAACATATATGAGGGCATAGCAAAGGCTATGGCAGATGATAGATCTTGTTTTTGGAAGTTTAATCTTTAATGAAACACAATACATGAAGAGACTTGCTGTTATAAGTATAGTTTTCATATTGTTTGCGTATGCAACGGGAGTTAGCGCTCAGTCGTCCGCTGACATTCGCAACTATATAGCGAAGTATAGTCAGATAGCGTTGGATCAGGAACGGACATATGGAGTGCCTGCATCGATTACCATAGCGCAGGGTATCTTGGAGTCAGGTGCAGGCAAGAGTGGTTTGACGCGCAATGCTAACAACCACTTCGGCATTAAGGCGTTTGGTGGTTGGAAAGGGCCCATCTATCAGGCTTGGGACGACGAACCCAACAAGAGTAAGTTCCGCGTATATGCTTCGGCGGCAGAATCGTTTCGTGATCATTCGTTGTTCCTGAAAAACAATAGCCGCTACCGCAGTTTGTTCCAGAAGAGTGTCTACGATTATCGCGGTTGGGCCATCGGTTTGCAGAAAGCAGGCTACGCCACTGCGCAGACCTATGCAAAGGCTCTCATCGGTTTCATCGACGCCTATCAGCTTTATGCCATCAACGGTGGTGTGAAACTGCGTTCTGGTGCCACTGTGACCATCCGCCGACCCGTTCAGACTGGTGGCAATAAGAACAAGCAACAACAACAGAGTCGCCCCGAGTTCTTACCCGAGGAACAGATGGCTGAAGACGAAGAGTCGGAGGAGGAGAAGAGTGTGAAGGAGGCCGTTATGAAGTTCCTTGTGGAGGTGAACGACGTTCGTTGCACGGTGCTTTATCCCGGCCAGACATTGTCATCGGTGGCTATGAAATACGACATTCCGAAGCAGAAATTGCTGGAGTTCAACGAAACCACTCGTGAGGACGATTTCAAGGAGGGCGACATCGTGTTCCTGGAGAAGAAAAAAAGTAAGTTTACTGGTGCTCAGGACTTCTATCGCGTTAAGGCTGGCGACACCGTGTATGGCATTTCGCAACAGTTTGGCATCAAGATGGCCAACTTGACGAAGATGAATAAACTGAACCTCTTTTCAGTACTGAAAGAAGGTGAGAAACTAAGATTGAAATAAATAAAAAATACAATATGATTCATCTAAGAGACTTTGCCCAAAGTGGCGAATTGTTCGACGGACGCTACAAACTATTGCGCCCGTTGAGCACGGCAGGAGGTACAGCTGATGTGTGGCTGGCCTTGGATGTGAACACTATTGATATCGACGAGTCGCTGGGCGATGAGACAGATGATGGCTCTGGTGGTGGCAGCGGTATGAAGGTGGCCATCAAGGTCTATCGGCCCAAGAATGCACTCGATATCGAGGGTGAACAACGGTTCCGCGACGAATACAAGATTGTTTATAACTGCCACCACGAGAATCTGCTGCAGCCCACGCACTTCTCCATCTTCCAGGGCATGCCCTATTTGGTGATGCCGTTCTGCAGTGCTGGCTCGTCTGAGAAATTCATGGGGCAGTGGACCACCGACGACGAGGTGTGGAAATATATACACGACGTAGCATCGGGTTTGGCTTATCTGCATGCCAACAATCCGCCCATCATCCATCAGGATATCAAACCAGGCAACGTGCTTATCGATGACAATGAGAACTTCTCAATCACCGACTTTGGTATCAGTTCTAAGTTTGGCGGCAGTCACCAGTATTATTACGACGACGAGAACGCTGGCACACTGGCCTATATGGCTCCCGAACGCTTCGTTGAAGGGGCTGTGCCTATGGCCGAGAGCGACATTTGGGCGTTGGGTGCCACAGTTTATGAATTGCTCACGGGCAACGTTCCCTTTGGTGAGGAAGGGGGCATGAATCAACCCGAGGGAGAGGTGAGTCTGGAGTTCCCCAAGTTCCTTGGTCCTGAGTTGCAAAAGCTCATCAAGGCTTGTCTGGACCGTAATCCAATGATTCGTCCTACCGCCGAATATCTGAGCGAGGCCGCCCGTTTGAAGCAATATCCCATCAAGCGCCAAAGCGGACTGTTATGGAAGATTTTGTTGGGCGTGGTAGCCGTTGTGGCTGCTGTCGCCCTCTATTTTGCCATTCAAGCACCTGAAGAACCAACACCTCCCGAGGTGTATTTCGAACAGGCGATGAGACAGGTGGACTTTCCTTCTGCCGACAGTGTGAAGGTTGGTGTTGCCCTGCTTGACTCTTTGGCAGGTGTGGGCTATCTGCCCGCCATTCGTCAGTTGGCACTTACCTATGGTTGGTACGGTGAGACTGAACCCGCTTCGCTAAAACGCAAGGAATATCTCGGCATCGAATTAGGCAACCCTAACGTTGCCGAACGTGCCAGTAACCTGGCTGCCTATCTGCCCACACGCGACAGCTACAACCAAAAAGCTATCGGCTACTACAATATGATAGTGACATCTGCCGACAGCACACATAACGAGTGGAAGATGGATGCAGCCTACCGTCTGGGCGTCTATTATCTCTATTACACTCCCAATCCGAACCTCGCGCGCAAGTCGTTCATGAAGTGCAAGGAATATGCCATTCTGTTGAAAGACAAGACGATGGAGGAACGTGTTGACATTGCGTTGGAAGAAATCAACTAATAACCATTAAAATATGATGAAGAAATCCTTATTCATTGCCATGTTGCTCGTTATAGGAGCAACGGTAAAAGCACAAGTTGTCAGCCGCGTCATTCCGACAAGGTTCGACAAGGTGGAGAAGGCTAAGGGCATAGGCTTGTTCCTGTGCAAACAAGGCAACACCACATATATTTGGACACGCGAGCGCCGCCAACTTGGCCAATCGCAGGACAACGTGGCTTCGTTCAGTGAGCGCAAGGCAGTCACCATCACACCAGGAACAGACATTGTGACGGGCTTCTTCAATCTGGAGACAGGCAAGTATGAGAAACTGCCCGGCTATCGCATTGCCTTGAACCACCCCTATTTCCACGATGGTAACCTGTTGGTGAAAGACCGTAAGGACTTTGCCTATGTGTCTTCGGACGGCAGCATTCGCATCCGTGCAACTGAAGGACAACCGTTCCGCGGTGGATATGCTGTCTGCAATGGTTATGCTGCTTCACAAAAGGCGAAAGATGCTACCTTCGGATACCGTACAACAAGCGGTGACCTTGTGAGAATTTCGCTGAACGGTGAGGTGGTGTCAGGCGGTGACATAGACTTTCTTTCATCGTTGAATCCTGAAGGCACCAGTGTGGTCATCGTGAAGCGCAAGGTTTATCTCTTCAGCAAGGGGAATGGACAATTGCGCCCATTGGAAGATGGTGCTGGTTCACAGGTGACTATTGACGGCTCTGTGGGCGGTGCAAGCCAGAAGGTGGGTGATTCGTTGTTCGTCATCAAAGCTAATGCTGACAAACAGCCTGTGAAGTTGACATTCGACCGCTTCCATGTTCCTCTGTCCATCGCCTTTGCTGACAACACCATCAACTATCCGCGTTTCAGCGAAGGAGAACCCAGCGACCCTGGACTTGAGATTATCAACGGTCACGGCCATCAGGGACTGAAGTACAAAGGCGAACTGTTGCTGCCCATACAGTTCGACGCCCTTGAACTGACCGACGACAACTATATGTATGTGAACGAAGACGGCAAGTGGGGTGCACTCTATTTCGATCCCGACGAGAAGTTCGAAATAACTCTGAACGACGGCAAACCTCTTGACTTCCGCCATGCAAAATACAACACCTCGGTAAGTGTCAAGATGCCGGCTTCAGTTCCCCCCGAACGTACAGAACTGCATTCCAGCGAACGCGCGAAGATGGAGGTTGACCTTACATCGGTGGAGACCAAGAAGACCTCCAGTGGAAACATGGCTGAGTTCAAATGCACACTGGGCATTCCTGACGAGCTGCCCGACACCACTGCAGACGTGGTTTATCCCTTCGAAGTGTTCTACGACAACATCGTCTCGGCACCTATCCCTGTGACTGTTGAGGCTTGGCACGTGAAATATCACAATGTGAAGTTCTCTGACATCAAGATTGAGCAAGGCGGAGTGGACTTTACCATCAATGTCACAGAGAAACTTTTGCAAGGTGAGTCGAATTATCCCTTTGACGTCAAGGTGGTGGCAGGAGAAACGGAATACAAGACGCAAAAACTATCGGAAACGCTTTACAAATGCCGCATTCCTTCGCTCCGTGAGGGCCGTAACACTTTCAAGGTCCTCGTCCAAGAGAAGGGTTGTCCGCCTTCTACGTTCCCATTCAACGTGACCTACTCGAAGAACAAGCCTGCAGCAAGTGGTGGTGCCCGGAGTGTTGGTAGGAAGCCTGTTGCATCGTCGGGCAACGGACAAGTGCAGGTTCATCATACTGAGGCTCCAAAGAATGTGCAGAAGTCGCGCATCGTGCTGTAATCCAACTGAACAACCACTATGAAAATCAAGTTATCAGCTATCACCGATGTAGGCAAGGAGCGCGAGCACAACGAAGACGCGTTTGTACTTTGCCCCGACTTGTCGAAGCCAGATTGGTCGGTGGACGATACTGCAGTACATCTGCCGTTAGGGCCCTATGGCTCGTTGGCCGTTGTTGCCGATGGCATGGGTGGTGCGAATGCTGGAGATGTGGCGTCGGCAATGACAGTCGACTCCATTAAGAAATTCTTCTCCGCCGAACAGTTGGCTGAGGTTGTCAAGAGCGATGCTGCCATCCGCAATTTCCTCTCGGCCTTTGTGACGAAGACGAATGAAGAACTTCAGACCTACGCCTTCGACCATCCCGAGACAGCAGGAATGGGCACCACTATCGTCATTTGCTGGATGCTCCCTTCTTCTCCAATAGCCTACATCGCTTGGTGCGGTGACAGCCGTTGCTATGTGTACAATCCCAACGACGGTCTGCGGCCTCTAACAAAAGACCATTCCTATGTGCAGCAGTTGGTGGACAAGGGCGAGATTACGGAGGAAGAGACTTTCACCCATCCCGACAGCAACCTCATTACTCGTGGTTTGGGCGATGTGGACTGTGATGCCTTGCCCGACATCGTCTGCTATACGCCCCAATCTGGAGATTGGTTGCTCCTCTGCAGCGATGGTCTGTGTGGTTATTGTACGAACGAAGCAATTGCTAATGTCGTAAAAGTGGATTATCCCGCTATCACGGCTTGTCGCGACCATCTGCTGAAGATGGCACTCGATGCTGGCGGTTACGACAACATTACCATCGCTATCGCTTCGGTTATTAACGACGATGATGCCGAACCTGACGAGAGTGCTAATGATGGTGGTTTTCTGAAATGGCTCAAGAACCTTTTCTGTAAAGGATAAAGCAGCTCTGCCCATTTATATAGTCAACAAGAAAAAGCCTGGCAATCTTGAATGAGATTTGCCAGGCTTATTTTTTTTCAGAGTTCTTTTCTTCTTTTTGCTATAGGCCACAAATGACGTTGCCAAAGACCATAAATGAGACGCTCAAAGCTATGTAATGACGCTGTCAAAGCTATGTAATGAGAGGCTCAAAGACCACCTCTGACAAAGCGTTCGGATGCACTTCAAAAAATGATGCTTCCTTTTCGAAAAATGATGGTCACGAGCCATTTCATGCAATTATCGGCACAAACCGACCACTTTTCAGCCCCCTACGAAGAGGCCATTTCGGGCTCAGAGACCATTCGTGGGACAATTAGGACAATTGGACATGTCTTTTTTATACGTCCCACCTTTCAGTTTCCAGCGCAAGTGATTGATTGTCAACTACTTAAAATAATTATTTAATAATAATTAATATTAATTATATATATATTAACATATATATTATTATTATATATATTATATGTATAGATGTATAGATAGATTTAGATGTTTCTATCTACATTTTCAGCTGAAAAACCACCTGTTTGAAAAACCGCTTCCTGGCGGCTTTGGACACCCTTGCCTGCGGGTGGATGCTAAGCGTGTAAAAAACGCACTGTCCATTGTCCCAATTGTCCCAACCGAAAAATACACTTTCCAGATTCTTACATTCCGTTGGTAGCGAACCTATTATTTTACCTTTCTCGGATGGTCTTGAATTTCTTCCATCCGTCGGCTTTCTTATAAACGTCTGTGTGCCCTTGGGGGACGAAAAGAACCGCATTTTTCACGTCGCAGACATGCTTGGTCTTGGGTGGCGTGATGAAAGGAATCCTGACTTCGCGCAGGGCATCGCAGTCGTAGAGTATGCGGTCGCCGATATCGGTGATGCGTTGGGGAAACTCAAAAGTCTGCAACGATTCACATTTACGGAAGCACTCTTCGCCTAACGTTTTGAGAGTGGCAGGAAGAGTGATGCTTGTAAGTGCCTTGCAGGCGTAGAAGGCTTCACGGTCGATTGCTTCAAGCGCATGTGGGAGTGCCAGTATTTGCAGGCTGCTGCAGTTCTTGAATGTGCGCTCAGGCAGACGTTCGAGGCTTTGCGGTAGCGAAACGCTGATGAGGCCCGTACATCCGCTGAAGAGGCTTGTGCCCATCTTTTTCAAGCTCTGTGGCAGGGATACGTTGGTGAGTGCCTTGCACTCGCGCAGAGCATCGTTGCCGATGAAGGAGAGCCCGTTGGGAAGTATGATTTGCGTGAGCGAAGTGCAGCCTCTGAAAGCATTGTTGCCAATTTGACGCAGTGTCTGTGGCAGCGATATGTTGGTGAGGGCGGCACAGTTTAGGAACGCAGAGTCTTCTATTCGGTTGACAGTTTGTGGCAGGATGATGTTCCCAGCCAGACCTTGTGGGCAGCGGATGACTTTTGTGAGCTGCTTGTCGAAAAGCATTCCGTCGGTGTCGGCATAGATGGGGTTCCCGGGTTCAACGAAAATGCTGTTGAGCCGATGACAACCGTTGAAAGCGCTGACAGCGAGTTTTTCTACACTGGCAGGGATGACGACTTGCTGCAGATTGGTGTTGGCAAATGCACGGGCGTCAATCTGCTGTACGGTCTGCGGTATGCTGATTTGTGTGATGGCGGTACCAGAGAAGGCGTCTGAGGGGATTATTGTGAGCCCGTTAGGCAACACGATGTCGCTGAGGTTGCGGCAATCTTGGAAACAGTAGCTTCCGATTTCCACGACGGAGAGGGGGATATGGGCTTCTACGAGCTTATAACAGCTGCGGAAGGCATATTGGCCAATGACTTCCAGCGTTGGCGGCATTTCCACCATTTCGAGTTTGCTGCAGGAAGAGAAACAATAGTCGCTGATGGCACGCAGATGGGTGGGCATGACGATGGAACGCAGGTTGCTCCAATTGGAGAATGCACTGCTGGGGAGTGTTTCCACAGGCGTTCCGCGTCCGTAGCGGTCGCCTCTGACAATGCGGGCATGACGCAGGTCGAGGTCGAGCCATGACTGTACGTTGTGACCACGTGCGTTCTTCACAGAACTTCGGCAGGCCAGTGTCTTGATGAATTTCAGGTCGATGTCATTGATGACGCCTGAGATGTGCATTTGTCGGATATCGCGCAACTTCTCAGCGGGAATCATCGCTTGCAGTCCACCAGCCTTGCGGACATCGATGTCAGCCACTTCACCACGAAAAGAGGCTCGTCCCTTAGGGTCGCCGCCGAAGACATGTCCTTGTGCGCATACAATTGTCGCAAAGCACGATGGCATCAGCAACATGAAAAGAATATAGATGATTTTTTTCATTTTTGAATGTTTCTTCTTGCTCTTCAATCATTACTTATTCGTCCTCGCTCTTCACGATCTTGGGTCCGCGGACAAGGTCTTTTTGCGTAATGCCGCTTTTTACTTCGATATTGATACCGTCGCTCAGTCCTGTCTCTACTTTCTTGCGCTCGTAGGTCTTGTTGTCGCCGCTTCCTTTGATGACGTAGACGTAAGTGTTGTCGCCCTCGAACTCAATGGCGCTTTCGGGCAGTGTGAGCACGTTCTTCGACTCAGCGAGCACTATCTCTGCGTTGGCGCTATATCCGCTACGAATCTGGCTTGACGTGGGAACGTGTACGGCGGCCTTGATTTCGAATTGGTTGGCTCCCCCAGTCTCTACTGCCTTTGGAGAGATGTATTCAAGATGGGCATCGAAGTTTAGGTTCTGCAAAGCTCCGATGATGATTTTCATAGGCATACCGGGCACTAGACGACCCACCTCGGTTTCATCGATGTTGCCGCGGAAGATGAGGTCTTTCATATTGGCAACACTGGCAATGGTGGTTCCGTCGTTGAAGGTGTTGGAGAGGATGACAGAGTTTCCGACCTTCACAGGGATATCGAGGATGAGTCCTGTGATGGTGGAGCGGATAAGCGTGGACGAGGCCGATGCGTTGTTGCGCGATACACCGTCGCGCACCACCTGCAACTGGTCGTTGGCAGCTGCCACTTCCTCAGAGGCTTGCCTATAGGCTTGCCTTATCTTGTCGTATTCGTCAGCCGAAACGAGTCCCTTGTCGTAGAGCGTCTGTTCGCGGTCGAGGTCGGTCTTGGCTTGTTTGAGGTTTACATTAGCCAAACGAACACGCGACTGTGCAGAGGAAAGTTGTTGCATGTCGGGTATCACCTTCACCTTGGCGATGACCTCACCAGCCTGAACGGTTTGGCCGGCCTCTTTGAGAATCTGTGTGATGATACCAGAAATTTGCGGTTTGACGTTGACCTCGTTGCGTGGTTCAATCTTTCCCGTGACAACAGTAGTCTTGGCGATGTCCTTAATGGTTGGCGTGAATTCCTCATAGACGGTGGGTTGAGGTTTGGACTTCTGCCAAAGAAAGAAGAACATGCCGATGAACACCAGGGCAAGAAGGCTGAAAAGAATGATTTTCCAATACTTTTTCATGAGTTTATATCTATTTACAATTTACTATTGGTTTGTTCGTGAAAATTATTCATCGCGCATGGCGTCGACGGGTTTGATGCTCATGGCACGTGCCGCTGGGGCAAGCCCGGCTAGCACACCAAGGATGCTGAGCAGAACGACAGCACCTATGGCAGTCCAGAACTGCACTTGATAGTGGGCTGAGACTATTCCGTCTGTGGTGTTGGCCAATTCGAGCATTTGTAGTATGATAACGGCGAAGAGGATACCGCTCATGCCCGCAACGGCTGTGAGCAGGATGCTCTCGCTGATGATTTGGGCGAGAATGCTGCGTGGGGTGGCACCGATGGCGCGGCGGATTCCGATTTCTGTGGTTCGCTCTTTGACGGTGACCATCATGATGTTCGACACACCTATGGCTCCTGCAAGAAGAGTGCCTATACCGACAAGCCAGATGAGGAAGTTGACACCACTGAAAAGGCTGTCGAGCATTCCAAACATCACCTCGGTATTGAATACAGTGATGGCTTTTTCATCATCAGGATGTATGTCGTGGGTTCGAGCAAGAACATGCTGGATGCGTGGGGCAATGGTGCTCATAGTGACGCCTGGTCGTGCGGTGGCGCAAATGAGGTGGACGTCGTCACCGAAGTTGTAGGCTTGCTGCATGAGCGTGATGGGAATGACGACGCTCTCTTCTGCAGAACCGTTGATATTCATGTTCCCATTATTGTAATCAACACCGACAACGCTGTAATATGTGGAGTCGATGCGGATGAGTTGTCCGCATGGGTTGCCTCCTCCAGGGAAGAGCGTCTTGTAGATTTTCTTTCCGATGACACAGACTTTTCTGCGTTGTGCCATATCGAGGTCGTTGAGAAAGCGGCCATAATAAATCATGGGTGTTTCCACTTTTGCATAGTCGGGCAACAGTCCTTTCATGTTGCAGTTGCAACTATGTTCAGAGAATGTGACGGTGGAGCCCCACTTGGAAAGCATGGGCGAGATGACATCGAGCTCGGGTACTTGTTGGCGTAGCCGTTCCACGTCTTTGTATTGCATTTGCCATTGGCGTCCTTTTCGGAATCCGTGGTAGGGTTTAGTGGTGGGTTGTGCGAAGATGATGATCGAGTTGGTGGCGAATCCTTAGAAATTGTTGGCCAACAGTTCCTTGAGTCCTTGCCCGCCGCCAATCAGGGCAACGAGCATGAACACTCCCCAGAAGACGCCGA
>ODAI013002641.1_pt1 | contig 31320 bp, 24 predicted proteins | sample 1539321 | NCBI WGS metagenome assembly ODAI01 (sample SAMN02144231, study PRJEB22623) | gut metagenome | biome: sheep rumen | host: Ovis aries | place: New Zealand
CGGGGGCGGGTCCGGAAGGCCGTGGATGCTGCGGCCGACGTCTTCTACAACCAGGGCGATGCCGCCCTGCAGCAGAAGGACTATGCCGCGGCCGTCGAGGCTTTCAAGCAGTCGCTCCTTCGCCGCCCCGACGATGTGGACGCCAAGGAGAACTATATCTACGCCAAGCTGATGCTCCAGAACCAGCAGAACGGTGGCGGTGGCGGCCAGGACAATCAGAACCAGGACCAGAACCAGGACCAGAACCAGAACCAGAATCAGGATCAGAACCAGAACGACCAGAATCAGGATCAGAACCAGGACAACCAGGATCAGAATCAGGATAATGGCCAGGGTCAGTCCGGCGGCGACCAGCCTCGCGAGACCAAGATATCGCCCCAGCAGGCCCAGCAGATGCTCCAGGCCATCCAGGCCAAGGAAAAGGAGACCCAGGACAAGGTGAACAAGGAAAAGGCGGCAGTACTCAAGTCCCGCCAGAAAGAGAAGAATTGGTAAGGTATGAAAAGACTTCCTCTTATATTTGCGCTGCTGGCCGTCGTGACGGCCGCTTCCGCCCAGAACTCGATCAGGGTGCAGGTGCCCAACGTGGTGGCCGTGGACGAGCAGTTCAACATCTCCTTCGTCATAGAAGGGGAGAACTCCCCGTCGGACTTCAGCTGGTCCCAGGGCGATGATTTCCAGCTCGTATGGGGCCCGCAGAAAGGCACTTCCACCAGCATCAGCATCGTAAACGGCAAGCGCACCCGCTCCAGCCAGCACACATATACCTATATCCTCATTCCCCGCAAGGCGGGTACGTTCACCATCCCCACGGCTACGGCCGTGGTCAAGGGCGAGAGGATAGAATCCACCCGCACCACCATCGAGGTCGTCTCGGGCGGCAGTTCCTCATCTTCCTCCGGTGGCGGTTCCTCCTCCGGCAGTGCATCGCAGGGCGGTAACTCGTCCCGTTCTTCCTCCGGCAGCGGTGAAATCGCCCGCGAGGACCTTTTCCTGCGCCTGTCGCTGAGCCGTTCGAGCGTTGTGGTGGGCGAGCCCGTCACCGCCACCCTCAAGCTTTACCAGAGGGTGAACATCGCCGGTTTCGAGGACGCCAAGTTCCCTACATTCAACGGCTTCTGGAGCCAGGAAGTGCTCACTCCCACCAACATAGAGTTCAAGCGTGAGAGCTACAACGACATGATATACAATACCGCTGTCCTGCGCAGCTGGGTGCTCATCCCGCAGCAGGCCGGCGATATCTCCATCGATCCTGCCGAGCTGGTGTGCCTCGTCAATGTCAGGGCTCCTTCCAGCAGCTCCAACAGCATTTTCGACAGTTTCTTCCAGGACGACTACCGCACCATCCGCAAGCGTGTGACCTCCGAGGCGCACAAGGTCCATGTCTCCAGGCTTCCGGCCGGAGCCCCGGCCTCCTTCGGAGGCGGCGTGGGCTCGTTCACCATCAAAACTTCGCTCAGCAAGGACTCCCTCCGCACCCACGATGCCGGGTCGCTCCTCGTGACCATTTCCGGCAAGGGCAATGTTTCCCTGCTTGAGGCCCCTAAGATCAGTTTCCCTCCGGATTTCGAAGTGTACGACGTCAAGGTGACGGACAATACCGACAAATCTTCTGGCCGTACGACCGGCGCCAAGACCTTCGAGTATCCCTTCATCCCGCGCAGCCACGGTACCTTCTCCCTTGACCCGGTGGAGTACAGTTACTATGATATCGACGCCCAGCGCTATGTCACCCTGCACGGCGATCCCGTCACGCTCAGGGTGGCGCGCGGCAATGACGCCGACGCTCCGCAGGGTGGCGGACAGATGGTCCAGGGGACCGTCCGCCGCGATGTGAAGAGCCTCGGCTCCGACATCCGCTTCATCTCCACCAAGGAGCCTTCGCTCTCGAAGCAGGGGAGTTTCTTCGTGTTCTCGGGAGCTTTCTGGGGGCTGCTCGCAGCGCTGTTTGCCGCTGCCGCCGCAGCGTATGCGCTGCTGAGGCGGCGGGCCGCGCGCCGCTCCGACGTAGTCGGTGCGCGCGGCCGCGCTGCCACCAAGATGGCGCAGAAGCGCCTCGCGGTGGCCAAGGGCTACCTCTCGAACAACCTCTATACTGCTTTCTACGAGGAGCTTCACAGAGCCCTGCTGGGCTTTGTCTCCGACAAACTCAATATCGACTCCGCCGACATGACCAAGGAGAATATCGCGGCTTCGCTGTCGGAGGGGGGAGTGCCGGATGCCCTGGTCTCCGAGTTTACCGGCCTTCTGGATGCGTGCGAGTATGCGCGATATGCCCCTGATGCCGGGCACGATGCCATGAACGCGCATTACGAGACTGCCGTAAATGTCATATCCATGATTGATTCGAGCATGAAGAAAAAGAATACGTCCGCGCGCAGTTCCGCCGTCACGGCCTTGCTGCTGATGCTCCTGCCGGTCTGGGCCCTTGACGCCCAGGCTCCTGCCGATTCCCTATGGGATGCCGGTGCCGCGGCATATACCGACGGCGACTGGATGGGCGCCGCTCAGGCTTGGAGCGCCATCGAGGCCGAAGGCCTGGAGTCGCCGGAGCTGTATTACAACATCGGAAACGCATATTTCAAGGCTTCGGACTATGCCCATGCCATCCTTTACTACGAGCGTGCGCTGAAGCTCGACCCGTCCTATTCCGACGCGCGTTTCAACCTCGAGTTCGCCCGCGAGTCGGTCCAGGACCGTATCGAGACCGTGCCGGAGTTCTTCCTTAAGACCTGGGTGCGCCGGATGGGATACTGGTTCTCGTCCAATACCTGGACGGCACTGTTCTTCGTCCTGCTGGCCCTGGCGCTGGCCGGAGGGCTGCTGTTCCTGCTCGGAAGCGGCGCCGCCTTGCGGCGCACCGGCTTCTTCGCAGGCATCGCCGCCCTCCTGCTGTCCTTCTGCTGCCTCGGCTTCGCCGCCTCGCAGAAGGCCGCCTATGCCCGCGCCGACAGCGCCGTCATCACCGTTCCGGTCTCTTCCGTCAAGAGTTCGCCTGGTGCAGGCTCTGGAACCGACCTCTTCGTCCTCCACGAGGGCACCAAGGTCCGCATCCTCGACCAGGTCGGCGACTGGCTCAACATCGAGCTCTCCGACGGCCGCCAGGGCTGGCTCCCCGCCTCCTCCCTCGAGCTCATCTGATCATTTGACTACGTATGGAATGACCTCCGCCCCGAAGGAAATCCTTCAGGGCGGAGGTCTTTGGAGGTGGGAGATGACGGATTCGAACCGCCGACCCTCTGCTTGTAAGGCAGATGCTCTAAACCAACTGAGCTAAGCGCCCTTTTTCTAAGCGGGTGCAAAGGTACGCAAAAGAAATGAAAAATGAGAAACGGGAAATGAGAAATGCCGAATCTTTGACACTTTTTAACCTTTATCACCCCAAAAGATGCTCAATGTCCGTCTGCGGCAGGATGCAAAGGATGGCTTTTCCGTCAGGGGTATAGTTGACATTGGAACAACTGAAGAGGTCATTGATCAGACTCTCCATCTCGTCGTTGGTAAGAATCTGACCGTAGGGGATGGCAGCACTGCGCGCCAGGCTCAAGGCCAGTCGGGCATGCAGATCAGACAACTGTGTCTCTTGGGCGGCATCGGCCACCAACTGCTGGAGCAGACTGACCGCGTCAAGGCCCTCAAGGCCTGCGGGCATGCCATTGACGGCGAAACTGTTACCACCCAGACTGCTGACATCGAAGCCTATTCCCATGAGGTCGGGCATCAACTTGTCGAGGACAACGGCATCGGAAGGCGCCAGTTGGACGGACTCCGGGAAGAGAAGCCGCTGGGTGCTGGCAGAATGCTGGCCGAACTGTGACATGTAGCGCTCATAGCGCACGCGGACATCGGCTCGGTACTGGTCGATAATCATCAGGCCTGACTTGACGGCCGTCATCAGATAGCGCCCCTTGTACTGATAGTGGGATGGCGACTTCTCGACGAGTGGCGACTGCAGAGAGGCATCTGTGGGACTGGTCTCAGGGAGATCGAAGAGGTTGCCTGCGTCGGACGACTGGCTGACAGCCGGAGCAGCACCCTCATAGAGTGTCGTCCACTCATCAGGCACCGACGGCATACGATTCTTGAAGGGGTTATAGTCAGCATTATAACTCGGCTGCGGGGGTGCCACCCGGCGGGAGGGGTCGAAGACGGGAATATCCGGACTGCCCTGCATATCGAAGTCGATGGCGGGCACCTCGCAGAATTTTCCCACGGCATCGCGGACGGCAGCCAGCAGAATCTGCCAGATGGCCTGCTCGTTCTGGAACTTGATCTCTGTCTTCGTGGGATGTATGTTCACATCGATCTCCGACGGCTCCACATCGAAATAGAGGAAATAGGGCACCTGCATACCCTCTGGGACAAGACGGTCGTAGGCACTCTGCACAGCCTTGTGGAAATAGGGATGACGCATGTAACGGCCATTCACGAAGAAGTAGTCATGAGTACCTTTCTTCCTGGCTCCCTCGGGCTTCGATACAAAGCCCGTGATGCTGCACATTGCCGTGTGCACCTCGACAGGCAGCAGGTCCTGACTATACTGCCGGCCAAACACGTCGCTGATGCGCTGCCGCAGGGAGCCTCTCTTAAGGTTGAGCAGTTCCGCTCCGTTATGATGGAGGGAGAACTGAATGTCGGGATAGACGAGGACGATGCGCTCGAAGGCCGTCAGGATATTACTGAGTTCCGTGGCATTCGACTTCAGGAACTTCCTGCGGGCAGGCACATTGAAGAACAGGTTCTCCACCTTGAAGTTACTACCCACAGGACAGGCAGCAGGCTCCTGCAGGACCAGTTTCGAGCCCGCTATCGACACGCGCGTACCTATCTCATCCTCCGCCCGGCGCGTGAGCAACTCCACCTGAGCCACAGCGGCAATGGAGGCCAGGGCTTCGCCACGGAAGCCCATCGTGCGGAGGGCAAAGAGATCATCGGCCTTGAGAATCTTGGAAGTGGCGTGGCGCTCAAACGACAGACGGGCATCGGTCTCCGACATACCCTTGCCGTCGTCGATCACCTGGATGGAGGTGCGGCCGGCATCCACCACCAGCACATGGATCGTCGTAGCCCCTGCATCAACGGCATTCTCCACCAGTTCCTTGATGACGGACGCCGGGCGCTGTATCACCTCACCAGCAGCAATCTGGTTGGCCACACTGTCAGGAAGCAGATGGATCACGTCAGTCATTTCTTCTTTCCCCTCCAGTTAAAGATATCCTGACGATTGAGCGGACGGATATAGTCGTACCACATAAAGCCCTTGAGGCGCTTGCGGTCCTCCGGGATCTGGTTGAGCGGATACATCGTACCACTGGTCTTCGGAGTCCACACGCTCTCCAGTTTGCGGTCTTTCAGGAACATGCGCAGTTCGGTAGTCTCCTGATAGTTATAGATGATAGGCACACTGTCGCCCTCCTCGAAATAGTAGCCGATAAAGACATTTCCCTTCGCCTGTGCCTCACGGATATTACCTTCGGTGAAGAAGGCGAACATCTCCTTCGACGACACCTGGTTATAACAGGCCGTGTCGCTGCGCAACTGCTGGATGGAGAAGCAGTTGTCGATGATGTGGGCGTGATCGACGACTGAGTCGCGGAGGAACACCTGCACCTGATCGCCCACCAACTGCTGGTTGTTGTTCCACAGGATAGGATCATAATAGAGCGTCATGCAGGAGTCCTGCGAGTTATACACCAGGGAATCGCACACCGCCTGCAGGTCGATTCGGTAAGCCCTCACCTTATGGTAGGCATGAATCTTACGATAGACGGAGTCGGTCTCGATGTTATAGGTGATGACCTTGAAGGTGTCGGCATGCATGTATAGGGAGTCGCCCTGCGAGAAGTCGATGGCCACGGCACTGTCCGTACACATGGCATAGCCCGTAGCGTCGTAATACTCACCGTAGTTGCCCGTCAGTTTGTTATGGTTCACAGAATCGAAATAGACGACATTCCTGAAAGCCTGACTGAAGCCCTGCTGGCTGTCGTAATAGACACTGTCGCCCACCATCATCTTCCCGCCGTTGGAGAGCACGGAACGGTTCATGAGCCGCGCACGGTCGAGTTTCGTGTCATAGTATCCCTGCTCTGAGTAGATATGACTCTCACCCGAAGTAATATTGGAGGGACCGACAATATGGGCCATGGAGGTACGGGTGTCGTAGTAGAGCGTATCAGTCGTCAGGAAGAACTTCGGACTCTGCATCTTCACGTCATAGTTGAAGACCGACATCTTGCTCTTCGTATTGTACTCGCCCCAGTCGGAGGTGAGCGTCGTATTGCCGTCGATCATCTTTCCGCCCTCGAAGAAATAGGCATTGTCGTAGAGGCGGTCGAAGTCGAGACTGTCGGTATAGAGGGTTGTCTTCTTATGCTTCAGCACCACATTATAACGGGCACGCGCCATCTGCTCATTACCGTCATAATAGGCATATTCGCTCACCAGGGAGAGGGTGTCGCCCTGGTACATCCTCACATGTCCGAATGCCTCAAAGGAATTGCTGGCCTCATAGAAGTAGGCACTGTCGCAGTAGAGCCGCGCCCCCTGATGGGTGAAATGGACGCTGCCGTTGAGGATGGTCGCATCGGGGTTGATCCTGTCATCGTAGTGGAGCACGTCGGCATGGACCAGATATACACGGGTATCAGTGGTCCGAGCCTTACGGGCAGGACGCTTACCCTTGCCCTTCTGCGCTCCCGCTGAACCCAGTCCGGCAACCAGGGCCACTGCCAGCAGAAAATAAAACGCCCTCTTCAGCATACGTCCCTACTTGAACCAGCCCTCGTATTCAAACTTACAGTCCTTATAATTGTCATTCAGGCGGGTATAGACGGCCTTGATCTTATCAACCACCCACTGATGAATGCGCTCGTTCTGCCGTTTCTGCAGCACGACATCCTTCAACACCTGGAAGTCCTCAGTCACCGTGGCCTTATGACCGTCGATACGGTTCTTCAACTTGGCAATGACACAGACCGTCTTCCCTCGCTGGTTGATCATCTGGAAGGCACGCGAGATTTCTCCCACCTGCAGGGTATCAACGGCCTTGGCCACCTCCGGCGGCAGGTCTTGCATGCGGAACTTGGAAGAGGTATGACCAGTCTGCATCATGTTGGTGGACATCAGGCCTTTGCTGTTGCGCGTATCCTTGTCATCGGAAAGTACGGGTGCAGCATCATCGAAGGTGAACTTTCCAGCGCGAATATCGTCGGCTATGGAATCCAGCCGTGCAATGGCCTTCTCTACCTCCTCGTCAGAAACCACAGGCTTACGGAGGATATGACGCACGTTCACCTTGTCGCCGCGCTTCTCGATCAGTTGGATGATATGGAAGCCGAACTCCGACTCTACGATCTTCGACACCTTCTTAGGGTCGGTCAGGTTGAAAGCCACCGTCGCAAAGGCAGGGTCAAGTGTTCCACGGCCGGTAAGACCCAACTCTCCACCCTTACGGGCAGTCCCCGGATCCTCGGAATAGAGGCGTGCCAGGGTGGCAAAGGAGGCGTCGCCCTTGTTCACGCGCTCCGTATATTCGCGCAGTTCATCTTTCACACGGTTGAGTTCCTCCTGTGCGATCCGGGGTGTCATCTGGATGATCTGCACCTCGACCTCGGTGGGTACGAACGGGATACTGTCCTGCGGCATATCCTTGAAATACCGGCGCACCTCGGCAGGAGTGACGGAAATATCCTCAACGAGTTTCTTCTTCATCTCCTGCACCATGTGACGGTCTTTCATCTCCTCGCGCAAGTCGTTGCGAATCTGCGTCAGGCTCTGGTGCTTGTATTCCTCCAGTCGCTCACGCGAGCCATCGACCATCTCCAGCCAGTAGTTAATCTGCTGTTCGACCTCAGCGGCCACGTCGGCATCTGTCACCTCGATACTGTCAATGATGGCCTGGTGCTTGAACAACTTCTGGACGGCGATCTGCTCCGGGATCGTACAGTCAGGGTCACCACCCCACTTCACGCCCTCCATCGCTGCCTGCATGCGCATCACCTCGACATCGGACTTCAGGATAGCCTCATCGCCCACCACCCAGATGACCTCATCGATGACTGTGCCTGTGGAGGCAGAGTCAGCAGGAACAGGATGACTGGGATAACTTGCAAGACTAGAAGAAGCGACTCCCAGCAAGGGAACCGCTAATATCACAACAGGGATGATCTTCTTTAGTACTCTCATTTATGTTGGTTTACAGTTTTCAATACTTCATGATTTATCTGAACAGGATAACGGCGGCGCAACGATGCTATCCACTCCTTCTCCAGCATATCCTGATAGTCGGCAATCACCTGTGCACGGACATCGGTATAGTCTTCGGGATACTTTTTCAACTTCTTGCCATAGACCGCATCAATGGGATAGTCAGCCAAGCCCGGCTGCACTGACGTATTAGGAACCTTGAAGACCAAACGGTCGATCGTAGGATTGTCACCCTTCTGGAAAAGTCCCTTTTCCACACGAATGCGTATGACGGAATCGGGGTTGAAGGTAGAGCGCAGTGCATCGACCCACTGGTCAAAGGGAAGTTTCTTCACGCATTTCCTCACCGCCTTCACGTCGGCCTTGTCCTTCACATGATAGGCTATGCCCTTGTAACGGGGTTCCGACCATGCATAGTCCTTCTTATGCGCATCGAACCATGCCTTCTGTCCTCTCTCATCCTTGGCGGCCTTGTCCCATACCTCACGGTTACTGATCTCATAGAGCAGCAGACCATCGTGGTATTCTTGAAACAGGTATTTCATCTCAGGATCGACGGCTGCCAGAGAGTCGGCACGCCTTTTCATCACTTCCTCCTTGGTCAGTGACCCGTCAGACAGTTGCTGTCTCAGTTTCTGTTCTGCGATGGCATCACGGATACCCTGCTGTTCGAAAGAGCGGACAATCATATCCTTCAACTGCTCAAACGGCTCCAGTTGCTTCCGGTTCTTCATCAAGATGACATGATAGCCGTCAGGGGCAAGGACAGGACGACTCAGTTCACCAGGCTGCAAAGAGAAGGCAGCATCCTCAAACTCCTGGTAGGTCTGATTCTGCTGCATCCATCCCAGCAGTCCGCCCTTCTCAGCGGAACGGGCATCCTGCGACACTTTCTTCGCAAGTTCTTCGAAATCGGCCCCGCCCTTCAGAGCGTTATACACGGAGTCGGCCCGCTGCCTGACCTGTTCCTGCTCCTGTGGTGTGGCCTTCGTGGAGAGACGAAGGAAGATATGGGCAGGCTGTACCAGTCCACGGGGACCGATGGACTCCTTGGCACGGTCGTATGCCTTTTTTGCTTCCGACAGGATCTCCTCGTCGGTCACCATCGTCGGACGTACCTGCTGGTCACGGTATTGCGCGAATTCCGTCTTGAAAGACGTCAGCGTATCTATATGCTCATCCAGGGCTGCCGCTACTTTCAGTTTGTAGTTAGCATAGAGTTCTGCATACTCGACCACCGTCTTCCTATCAATGACGCCCTCATTGTTGTTCTTGTTATAGGAATACTCGAATTCAGAACGGGTCACAGGTACGCCATTGACGGTCATCACCACTGGGTCGTCCTGTGCAGAGAGAGAGGAAGATACCAGCCACAGAGCCAATGTAAAAGCAAGATATCTCATCAGTCGTTTGGTCTAGAATAGTTGGGAGCCTCACTGGTAATCGTAATGTCGTGCGGGTGACTCTCATTGACACCGGCATTAGTGATGCGGGTGAACTTGGCATCATGCAGTTTCTCAATCGTTGCTGCACCGCAATAGCCCATACCCGAGCGCAGACCGCCCACCATCTGATAGATGACTTCCTGAACCGTCCCCTTGTATGGCACACGTCCCGCAATACCTTCTGGTACAAGTTTCTTGACTTCCTGGGTATCTCCCTGGAAATAGCGGTCCTTAGAGCCATGCTTCTGCTCCATGGCCTCCAGGGAGCCCATACCACGGTAACTCTTGAACTTACGGCCATTATAGATAATCGTGTCGCCCGGACTCTCTTCCGTACCGGCCACAAGTGAACCGATCATCACGCAACTGCCACCAGCAGCCAGTGCCTTCACGATATCGCCCGAGTAGCGCAGTCCGCCATCGGCAATCAAGGGCACGCCAGTACCTTTCAGGGCACTATACACATCATACACAGCGCTCAACTGAGGAACACCCACGCCTGCCACGACACGGGTGGTACAGATAGAGCCTGGTCCGATGCCGACCTTCACTGCATCGGCACCATTATCGACAAGCATCTTGGCAGCCTCACCAGTAGCCACGTTACCCACGACGATGTCAATCCTGGGGAACGACTTCTTAGCCTCCACCAGTTTCTCGATCACGTACTTTGAGTGACCGTGAGCCGTGTCGATGACAATGGCATCAGCGCCTGCATCCACCAGCGCCTGCATACGGTCGAGCGTATCATTAGTCACACCGACACCTGCAGCCACGCGCAGACGGCCCTTCTCATCCTTGCAGGCCATCGGCTTATCCTTGGCCTTTGTAATATCCTTATAGGTGATCAGGCCGATCAGGTGGTTGTCCTTATCGACCACCGGCAGTTTCTCAATCTTGTTCTCCTGCAGAATCTGGGCTGCTGCCGTGAGGTCCGTCTGCTGATGGGTCGTCACCAGATGATCCTTCGACATAATCTCTTCTACAGGACGATCCAGACGGCGCTCAAAACGCAGGTCGCGATTAGTGACGATACCCACGAGGTGCTTCTCGTCATCCACCACAGGAATACCACCAATATGATATTCAGACATGATACTAAGGGCCTGAGCCACAGATGAGCCACGGGGAATCGTGATCGGATCATAGATCATGCCGTTCTCAGCGCGCTTCACGATGGCGACCTGACGAGCCTGATCCTCTATGGACATATTCTTATGGATCACACCAATACCTCCTTCACGGGCAATAGCGATGGCCATCTGTGACTCCGTCACCGTATCCATAGCAGCCGTCACAAAGGGGACATTCAACTGGATGTTCCTTGAAAACAACGTTTTCAACTCTACTGTTTTGGGAAGTACCTCAGAATAAGCCGGAATTAAAAGGACGTCATCAAAAGTAAGGCCGTCCATCACGATTTTGTCTGCAATAAATGAAGCCATAAAATATACCTTTCTTTAAATATTGCGTGCAAAGGTAGTGATTTTAATTAAGAATGAAGAATTAAGAATTAAGAATTTCGCTGTCAGCGGCATTTTTTCTTAATTCTTAACTCTTAACTATTCATTCTTAACACATCAGTTGGCCATCTCAGAAAGGAACTTAATGCGCACCAGACGGATCTCGTCTTCTGAATACTCATCCCCCAGTTCTTTCTGGGCAACACTCAGTTTGTCGGTATCCGACTCGCAGAAATAGTCGTAGATATCATCGACATGATCCTCGTCCATCACCTCATCCAAGAAATAGTCAATATTCAGTTTCGTACCACTATAGACAATAGCCTCCACCTCGTCCAACAGTTCTTCGAAGTCGATACCCTGAGCAGTGGCGATATCGTCGAGAGCCACCTGACGGTCTATGCTTTGGATGATCTTCACCTTCAGCATGGACTTCTTGGCCACCGTCCTTACGCGCATATCTGCCTGACGCTCAATACCATTCTCCTCGCAGTACTTTTTAATCAAATCGACAAACTCCTTGGCGTATGGCTGTTTCACCTTGCCCTCACCGACGCCCTGGATATTCTTCAGTTCCTCCAAAGTCACCGGATAGTCCGTTGCCATCTGCTCTAACGACACATCCTGGAAGATGACATACGGCGGGCGCTCTAACCGTTTTGAGACCTTCTTACGCAGATCCCTGAGCATGCCGCTCAAAGTTGGGTCGAGTGCACTGATACCACCCTCATGCTCTATCGCCTCATCGTCGTCGGAGAACTCTGTATCCTTCACAATCATAAACGACTGTGGCGACTTCAGGAATTTCTTGCCTGCAGCCGTAACCTTCAGCAAACCGTAGTTCTCAACTTCCTTCTTCAGATAGCCAGCAATCAGTGCCTGGCGGATGACGGGATTCCATATCTTCTCATCATCATCAGCCCCAGCACCAAACATGTCCAGTTCATCATGGTGGTGAGCCAGTATCTCATCGGTCTCCTTGCCTGTGATAAAGTCTATGACATAGTCAGAACGGAAATTCTCCTTGATGGCCAAGATAGTATTCAGCACAATCACCAACTGGTCCCTTGCCTCAATCTTGGTCTTCGGATGCAGACAGTTGTCGCAATTACCACAGTTATCCTTAGGATAGACCTCTCCAAAATAGTGGAGCAGCATCTTCCTCCGGCAGACACTGGTCTCCGCGTATGCGGCAGTCTCCACCAGCAACTGGCGGCCGATATCCTGTTCTGCCACAGGCTTGCCCTCCATGAACTTATCAAGTTTCTGAAGGTCCTTGTTGGAGTAGAAAGCGATGCAGAGTCCCTCGCCTCCGTCACGGCCGGCACGCCCAGTCTCCTGATAGTAGCCTTCCAGGGATTTCGGGATGTCATAGTGGAGCACGAATCTCACATCGGGCTTGTCGATACCCATACCAAAGGCAATGGTCGCCACGATCACGTCGATATTCTCCATCAGGAAATCATCCTGCGTCTGCGTACGCGTAGCAGAGTCCAGACCTGCGTGATAGGCTGCTGCCTTGATATCATTGGCCTTAAGAACGGCGGCCAGTTCCTCCACCTTCTTCCGTGACAGGCAGTAGATGATACCGCTCTTACCAGGATGCTGCTTGATGAACTTGATGATATCCTTATCCACATCCTTCGTCTTCGGACGTACCTCATAATAGAGATTAGGACGGTTGAACGAACTCTTGAACTCCACGGCATCTACGATACCCAGGTTCTTCTTGATATCACTGCGCACCTTATCGGTGGCCGTAGCCGTCAAGGCAATCACCGGTGCCTGTCCGATCTCGTTGATGATCGGACGGATACGGCGATACTCCGGCCGGAAGTCATGCCCCCATTCCGAAATACAATGGGCCTCATCAACGGCATAAAACGATATCTTGACAGACCTCAGGAACTCCACATTGTCCTCCTTTGTCAACGATTCAGGTGCCACGTAGAGGAGTTTTGTATGGCCTGCCAATATATCGGCCTTCACTTGGTCGATAGCAGCCTTATTGAGTGAAGAGTTCAGATAGTGGGCCGTACCTTCATGCTCACTTAGGTTGGTAATGACATCTACCTGATTTTTCATCAAGGCAATCAGCGGAGAGATCACGATGGCCGTCCCCTCCATCAATAATGAGGGCAACTGATAGCACAGGGACTTTCCGCCACCTGTCGGCATCAAGACAAAGGTATCCTTGCCGTCTAACAGATTCTGGATAATCCGTTCCTGATCGCCCTTGAACTTGTCAAATCCAAAGTATTTCTTGAGGGCTTCGGTCAAATTTCTCTTTTCGCTCATACTTTTAGTCGTTAGGCTTCATACTGTTGTAGGTGAGACTTATCCAACTGCTTTCGCACGTATTCTGCGTCCACCTCAAATTTCTTAACTTTCTTAGAGGGCATTTCAAACATGGAATCCATCATGACATTTTCCACGATGGACCGTAGTCCGCGAGCCCCCAATTTAAATTCCACGGCCTTGTCAACCATAACATCCAAGGCTTCTTTAGTAAAGACCAGTTCCACACCATCCATCTCAAAGAGTTTCTGATACTGCCTTACTATTGAGTTCTTGGGTTCTGTCAGGATACGTTCCAGGGCCGTCCTGTCAAGCGGGTTCAGATAAGTGAGCACAGGCATGCGTCCAATAATCTCCGGTATCAATCCGAACGATTTCAAATCCTGCGGCTGCACATACTTCATCAAGTCTTTCTTGTCAATTTTCCTGACATTCTGCACGGAATTATACCCTACCACATGAGTATTCAGGCGCTGGGCTATCTTCCGTTCTATACCATCAAAGGCGCCACCGCAGATAAACAGGATGTTACGGGTATCCACATGGATGTAATCCTGATCCGGATGCTTGCGACCTCCCTTGGGAGGGACGTTCACGATCGTACCCTCAAGAAGTTTCAGCAATCCCTGCTGCACGCCTTCACCACTCACATCACGGGTGATAGACGGATTGTCACTCTTACGGGCAATCTTGTCGATCTCGTCGATGAAGACAATGCCCCGTTGGGTTGCCTCCACATCATAGTCGGCCACCTGCAGCAGACGGGTCAGAATGCTCTCTACATCCTCTCCCACATAACCAGCCTCCGTGAACACCGTCGCGTCAACGATGGTAAAGGGGACGTCGAGCAACTTGGCAATGGTACGGGCCAATAACGTCTTACCTGTTCCCGTTGAGCCAACCATGATGACATTGCTCTTCTCAATCTCCACCCCATCATCGCTTACGGCCTGCTGCAACCGCTTATAGTGATTATAGACGGCCACGGAGAGATACCGCTTGGCATCATCCTGCCCAATCACATATTGGTCGAGATAGTCTTTGATCTCCTTAGGCTTGGGTACCTTCTTAGGCTGGTATTTCTTATTTGCTGCAGACTTCTTACCGTCTTGCAGGTTCTCCTGGACAATACGATAGGCCTGCTCGGCACAATCTTCACAGATATAGCCATTGATACCTGTTATCAATAGTTTCACTTCCCGCTCTGACCTGCCGCAGAAACTACACTCTTTCTTCATCTGCTTATTTCTTCCTTGTCAGCACTTCGTCAATCATACCGTACTCCTTGGCTTCCTCAGCAGTCATCCAGTAGTTACGGTCAGAGTCTGCATACACTTTCTCGTAAGGCGTATGGGAATGGTCTGATATGATCGTATAGAGTTCTTTCTTGAATTTCAGGATCTCCTTAGCCTCAATCTCTATATCAGAGGCCTGTCCCTGAACACCACCAAGCGGCTGGTGGATCATCACACGGCTGTGGGGCAGAGCCGAGCGCTTGCCTTCAGCACCAGCCACAAGCAATACGGCTCCCATCGAGGCAGCCATGCCCGTGCAGATTGTCGCCACGTCGCTGGAGATAAATTGCATAGTGTCATAGATACCAAGGCCTGCAGTAACGCTACCGCCAGGGGAGTTGATATAGATGGAAATATCCTTGCCTGAATCGACGGAGTCAAGGTAGAGCAACTGCGCCTGCAACGTATTGGCAGTGTAGTCGTCTATCTGCGTACCGAGGAAGATGATGCGGTCCATCATCAACCGGGAGAACACATCCATCTGCGTCACGTTCAACTGACGCTCTTCCAGGATATAGGGATTCAAATACTGTGCCTGCGCCTTCATCACGTCGTCGAGCGTCAGACCGTCCATTCCTAAATGCTGAGTAGCATATTTTCTAAAGTCATTCTTAATCATTCTTTCTTCCTTATCTATATATAAACAAAAATACTGAGAGGTCATCGACCTTCATTTATCTTGTGATTGGGACACAAAGATAATCAAAAAAGTCGATAACCTCTCAATATGTGGGGTTATTTTTTCCTAAAAATACTTATTTTTCTTGCATCAACTTGTTGAAGTCAGCCAAAGACACTTCTTTTTGAGTCAACTTAACCACATTTTTAAGTGTTTCCGTCAACTTTACGTCAACAGCACGATCAACGAAGTTCTCTATATTCTCCCGCTTCTTCAACTGCTCGGCGGCATAGTTCTCCAGCACGTCTTCGGGAACGTTGCTCATACCATATTGGGCAAACTGGGCACGGATGGCTTCCTTGGCAACAGCCTTTAAGTCGTCATCCTCCACCTTGATATCATGTGCTGCAACAATCTGCTCTTTGATCAGGTGCCACTTCAGTTCCTTGATACTTCCCTCAAAGTTCTTCTCCACATAGTCGGCACCCTTGTCCTGATTGTTCTGCAGCATCACGCGCTTCAGCAATGCCTCGGGGAACTGCAAGTCGCCGACCTTCTTTTCCAGATAAGCACGAACGTCCTGCAAGAACTTAAAGTCGCTGTTCTGCTGCAGTTGAGGAGCGATGGTCTCGGCAATCTTCTCGCGGAAGGCCTTCTCGTCCTTCACGGTACCTTCACCAAAGACACGGTCGAAGAGTTTCTGATCGACATCAGCAGGCTGGAAATGACGAATCTCGGTAATCTGATAACTGAAGTCGGAGGCAAGATCCTTCACGTCGTCCTTCTGAACTTTCAGCAGGGCAGCCACTTCGGCATCATTGTCGGGATAGGCCTTCTTCGGGTTAAAGGTAATGATATCTCCAGGCTTGGCACCGTCGAAGAGTTTCTTCTGGTCATCGACCTTGATATAGGCAGGCATCACCATGGCACCTTCTGTGGTCATACCACCTTCCTTCGTATTGCCACTCTCGTCAAGTTCACGGAGGTCACCAGTGATGGTATCATTGCCACTGAACACCTCAGCCTTCACAAACTCGCCAGCCTGAGAAGCATACATCTGTACCTGGTCATCGATGAGTTTGTCATCAGCCTTAATGTTGTAATAGGTAATCTTATCCTTATCTGACAGTTCAACCTTGAACTCCGGAGCGACGGCAATATCAAACACGAAGGTCAGATCGCCATCTTTCTCAAAGTCCTGAGGCACTTGCTTCTCCTGATTGGGAAGGGGCTCGCCCAGCATCTGGATCTTATTCTCACGAATGTATTCATACAGTTTCTCACCCATGAGTTTGTTGACCTCGTCAACTTTCACGGCTGTGCCATACTGCTTCTTGATCATTCCCATAGGCACCATACCCGGGCGGAAACCGGGAACCTGTGCCTTCTTACGGTAGTTCTTCAGGGTCTTTTCGACCTGTTCCTGATAGTCTGCTGCCTCTACGGTCATGGTCAGAAGGCCGTTGATCTTATCAGGGCAATCAAATGTAATTTTCATCGTTTTTTATACCTTATTAAATATATACAATCGAAATTTGAGGTGCAAAAGTACGCATAAAAAGCGAAAGCACCTAACAATTTTCAATAATTAACATTCAGGGGATGCCTCCTAAACTTATTGCGTCTTACGTTCCTCATCCAAGACCTGGAAGTCCTTCTTGCGCAGTTCGAACGACTCGGTGAGGTATTTTTCACGGACGATTTTGTTGGCCGCCAACTCCTCCGGCGTCCCTTGGAACAGGATTCGTCCTTCAAACAGCAGATATGCCCTGTCAGTGATGGCCAACGTCTCATCTACGTTATGGTCGGTAATGAGGATACCGATATTACGATACTTCAGATGCCATACTATCTGCTGGATATCCTCCACAGCGATAGGATCGACGCCTGCAAAGGGCTCGTCGAGCATGATAAACTTTGGCTCGATGGCCAGACAGCGGGCAATCTCCGTACGACGGCGCTCGCCACCAGACAGTTGGTCTCCCTTATTCTTCCGCACCTTACCAAGACGGAACTCCGCAATCAGGCTCTCCAATTTCTCCAACTGGTAATCACGGGGCCTTTCTGTCATCTCCAGCACGGAGAGGATATTATCCTCCACACTCATCTTACGGAACACGCTCGCCTCCTGAGCCAGATAGCCGATACCTGCACGGGCACGCTTATAGACAGGGTATTTCGTCCCCTCCTCATGGCCCAACCAGATATGACCGCCATTGGGCACGATCAAACCTGTAGTCATATAAAAGGATGTTGTCTTTCCCGCACCGTTCGGCCCCAGGAGTCCGACAATTTCTCCCTGCTTCACGTCGAAACTCACATCATTAACCACGGTCCGTTTACCATAGCGCTTTACGAGTCCTTCCGTCCGGAGGACCAACCGTTCTTCCTCTTGAGGTGAAGATGGCTGTTCCGGAACTCCGTTGCTATTTATCTCTTCGCTCATCTTGCAATATCCTATTTTTGGGTGGCAAAGTTACAAAATTATTTGAAAACTCATTCGATAATATGCAAATATTAGAAAAGATTTTGTAATTTTGCAACCAAATTATGCATAGATAAGGGATGTTGATAACAAAATGGCTGACCACCTTTGGTCGATATCTGATGCTGATGGGGCGTACATTCTCGCGACCAGAGCGGATGAGAATGTTCTTCAAGCAGTACGTCAAGGAGATGGCCCAGTTGGGTGTGAATTCCATTGGTATTGTCCTGCTGATCTCCTTCTTCATCGGCGCAGTCATCTGTATCCAGATGAAACTAAATATCCAGAGCCCATGGATGCCCCGTTGGGTCAGCGGCTATACCACTCGTGAGATTATGCTGCTGGAGTTCTCCAGTTCCATCATGTGCCTGATTCTGGCTGGTAAAGTCGGGTCGAATATCGCCTCTGAGATAGGTACCATGCGAGTAACGCAGCAGATTGATGCCTTGGAGATCATGGGCGTCCACTCTGCCAGTTACCTGATCCTTCCAAAGATTGCTGGTATGATAACCATCATGCCTTTTCTGGTCATCTTCTCCTCGGCAATGGGTATCGTAGGAGCCTACGGCACGGCCTTTATAGGCCACGTTCTCCCCCCCGATGACCTGACCATCGGCCTGCAGCACGACTTCAAGTCGTGGTTCGTGTGGATGAGCATCATCAAGAGCCTGTTCTTTGCCTTCATCATTTCCAGTGTTCCAGCGTTCTTCGGCTATACGGTAGAAGGCGGCTCCGTGAATGTGGGTAAGGCCAGCACTGATGCTGTCGTATCCTCCAGTGCCCTCATCCTCGTCAGTGATGTATTCCTCACCCAACTACTCAGTTGAAATGATAGAAGTCAAGAATCTATATAAGAGTTTTGAAGACAAAGAGGTGCTGAAGGATATCAGTGCCACCTTCGAGGATGGGAAGACCAACCTCATCATCGGCCAGAGCGGCTCAGGCAAAACGGTGCTGATGAAAAACCTCGTGGGACTACTGGAGCCCACCAGTGGGCAGGTGCTCTATGACGGACGGGACTTTGTCGGAATGTCAAAACATGAGAAAGTGATGATGCGTCGCGAAATGGGCATGATATTTCAGAGCGCAGCGCTCTTTGACTCGATGACCGTGCTGGAGAACGTCATGTTTCCTCTCGACATGTTCTCGACAATGACCCTCAAGGAACGTACTCGCCGTGCCCAGGAATGCCTGGACCGTGTCAACCTGAAAGGGGCCGACGAGAAATTTCCCGGAGAGATCTCTGGTGGTATGCAGAAGCGCGTGGCCATCGCCCGTGCCATCGCACTGAATCCCAAATACCTGTTTTGCGACGAGCCCAACTCCGGACTGGACCCAAAGACCTCTTTAGTCATCGATGCCCTCCTCCACTCCATCACACAGGAATACAACATAACGACCATCATCAACACCCATGACATGAACTCCGTGATGGGTATTGGAGAGAATATCATATTCATCTATGAGGGAGAGAAAGCCTGGCAGGGTGAGAGCAGCATGATCATGGAATCAGAAAACAAACGGCTTACGGACTTTATCTTCGCCAGCGACCTGTTGAAGAACATGCGGCAGATCGTCATTGACAACGGATTAAAACTCACTACTACGAATTCTAACAGAGACCACAAATGACTACCATTCTGAAAGAAAACGGAAAGACCATCGTCAAGACAGGGCAACGCATTGACACCGCCCAGTCCGCTCAGTTCGAGGCTGATATTCAGCCCGCATTGGCAGAACATGGTGTCAATATGGAGATAGACTGTTCAGAACTCACATATATGGCCAGTTCCGGCCTGCGCATCATCCAAAAGGTCATGCGCACCGTGATGCAGCATAAGGGACAGTTCAAGATGACAAATGTGAGACCAGAGATCTACAAGATTCTCAGCATGACAGGCTTCATCAAGTTCATCAAGGTAGAACAGATGAAGCAGTAAGCGTCACACCTGGCTCGTGTGATGCTTATCGTGCATATATACATTGTCTTCAGGCGATCGCCAAAAGAAGTTCGTTCAGACCTTTTTGCAGATAATCACTAGAAGTTCCACTTTACAGCGAGCGTCGGATTAATGAAGAACGACTTGTCGCTATCCGACTTCATATTATAGACGAAGTTATTGCTGATCTCTACCTCGCTACCCAGAGAGAAGTGCTCCGTGACATTGAACCAGAACTGGGGCTCGGTAAGAATGACGAGTTGTCCATGACCATCAGCCTTCTCACCCCGCCAGAAATCAATAAAACCACTGAACGTGCATCTTTTCTGGGCAAAGGTCGTGCTCCACACACCCGTCAACTGAAAACTGGGATAGGCCGATGTGTATTCATAACTCTTGAAGAAGTGTTTATACATCAACTGCACAGACCAAGTCTTGGAAAAGTCTGCGGAATGCCCATTGTAGGCCGGACCGATAAGGGCAGCATGCTGATAACTGCCAGTAACATGATACAGTCCGCCGTCGTACTCTATATGGGCCGCAACAGGAGAATTCTTGCCGAGATTGAACTCGCGTGATATCTCAGTATAGGCGCTGCGGAAGAACTTGCGACTGAGGTCGATATCGACGAAATAGTACCAAGAGCCCCATTTATCGGCCTTGAACTGCTCAAGGGTGACTGTCACTTTCTGGCGATCCGGCTGCTCATCGCCATAGATGTTACGACCAAAATCGTAATGCAATTGGATGTCCTGTGCCTGTGCGGCCATGGCCAATATGACCATCAATCCGCAAAATAGTCTTTTTTTCATATCATCAGTATTTTATATATTTTCAAAGTAATGGAGCGATATATTTCAGCACGAAGAAGGCTGAGAGGATATAAATGGTCGGTGTCAGTTGGTTGTAGCGCCCCGTACAGACAAAGACAAGCACATAGGACAGCATACCCAGCACAATACCTTCGGAGATACTGGCTGTGAACGGCATCATGAGCATGGTCACGAAACAGGGCATCGCCTCTGCAAAATCAATAAAGTCAATATGGACGATGGAGCGCAGCATCATCACACCCACCAGGAATAGAGCGCTGGTAGTTGCCGCAGCAGGGATCATCAGGAACACAGGGGAGAAGAACAGGGCTGCAAAGAACAAAAGGGCAGCGCTTAGTGAGGTGAGTCCTGTACGGCCTCCCTCCAAAATACCTGTCGTACTTTCCACGTAGGTCGTGACTGTTGATGTACCACAAAGTGCACCTACCGTCGTACCAATGGCATCTGCCATCAAGGCCTTGTTGATGGAAGGGATCTCGCCTGTCTTCTTATCCACCATGTCTGCTCCCGTAGCAGCACCAATCAGCGTGCCGATGGTGTCGAACAGGTCCATGAAGAGCAAGGTTGCCACGACAATATAATACTCGATATCAAAAGTGAGGAAGCGCGAGAAATCGATATGTAAGGCGACTGGTTCAATGGACTGTGGCATACTGAGGATGGTAAATCCCTCTGGAATCTGAGTCACACCGAGAGGGATACCGATGAGCGTCATGATAATAATGGTATAGAAGAGTGCCCCTTTGACATGAAGTGCCAGCAAGATGGCTCCCAACAGAATGCCACCTGCAGCAATCAGTGTTGTGGGAGTCCATGCTCCGAGGGCCGTCATCGTAGCATCGCTGGCGACTACGATACCACCGTTCTTCAGGCCGATAAAGGCGATGAATAGGCCTATGCCCACGGAGATGGAGTAGCGAAGATTAAGAGGAATGGCATTGACGATAGCCTCTCGAACCTTGAAAATGGTAAGTAGGATGAAGACGATACCCTCTATACAGACAGCAGCCAGTGCCTGTTGCCAGGTATATCCCATCACGATTACCAGGGTATAAGCAAAAAAGGCATTAATACCCATGCCTGATGCCAAGACAAAAGGCAACTTGGCATAGAAGGCCATGACCATCGTCGCGACGGTAGCGGCAAGGACTGTTGCAGAAAACACGGCTCCCTTGTCCATACCTGCATCACTGAGAATCAACGGGTTGACGGCAAGGATGTACGACATGGTCAGAAAGGTCGTCAGACCAGCCATCATCTCTACTCTCACAGAATGTTTTGTCGGGTCGAAGCCCAACAATGCAAGAAATTTGTTCATTTAGACTGATTATTTAAAAGGTTATACATGATATTTGCAGCATTCTCTGGTGCATTCTCTTCACCCAGGATTCGCCGTACCTCGGCATAACCATCTTGTATCTGGGCACGCCTACCATCGTCAAGTATTTTCAGCAATTCCGCCTTAATATTCTCCACGGAAAAAGTGTCAGCGACCAATTCAGTTACGACCTCACGAACTGCTATCAGATTTACCAACGACACATACTTTACATTCAGCACTCTCTGACGCATCCAACCTATTAACTTCGGCAACGGCGTTTTATAGCAAACCACTTGTGGGACACCAAAGAGCGCCGTCTCCAGTGTAGCCGTCCCACTCGTGACAAGAGCAACCTTTGCCTCAGAGAGAAGACCGTATGTCTGGTCATAAACTATTTTCACATGATGTCCGGCCAAGAACGGCTGATAATAATCCTTGTCAATAGATGGTGCCCCGGCTACCACTACTGCATACCTGTCTGAGAAATCCTCAACAGCCTTGAGCATCGGAGGCAGGTTATCTTTGATTTCCTGCTTTCTGCTTCCGCAAAGCAAGGCAATAATGGGTTTCTCCTGTGCAAGTGCGTTCTGCTGATAGAATTTCTCCCGTAGCGAAGGCCATGCCTTGCGGAACTCATCCACCTCGTTCATCGTGGGATTGCCTACATAGTGGATAGGATAGTGGTGCTTCTTCTCAAAGAAGTCCACCTCGAAGGGAAGGATGGAAAAAAGTTCATCTACATCGCGCTTGATACGCTTGATACGGTATTCCTTCCATGCCCATATCTTGGGAGAGATATAATAATAGACAGGACAGATTCGCCTTTCCTTGACAAACTTGGCGATATCCAGATTAAATCCGGGATAATCAACCAATATCACCACATCCGGCTGCCACTCCAATATATCCTGCTTGCACATTTCCATATTGTGAAGTATGGTGGGCAGATGCCTAAGGACAGGTATGAAACCCATATAGGCCATCTCCCGATAATGCTTGACCAGGGTACCGCCCACAGCCGACATCTGATCGCCCCCAAAGAATCGGAAATCCGCAGAACTGTCAGAATCTTTCAATGAATTCATCAACCGAGATGCATGGAGGTCACCCGAGGCTTCACCTGCTATAAGATAATATTTCATATTTCCCAGGATTTTATGGTCTCCAGAGCCGAGTAAGCCGTCACATCTGTCTGGGTCGGCGTGATAGCCACATAGCCATGTGACAAAGCCCAGCGGTCTGTATCTTCGGCATCGGGCTCGTCATTCGTATAATCACCAGCCATCCACCAATAGTCATAGCCACGCGGATGCCGGCACCTGACGACCTCATTTCCCCATGAGCCCTTTGACATCCTACAGACCCTCACACCCTTGTAGGGTTTACTCGCATCCCCAAAATCAGACAGAGGGAAGTTCACATTCAGACAGACACCCAGAGGGAGTCCTTCCCTCAGGACTTTTAAGACGATCCCGCATACCAAGGACCGTAATGGTTCAAAATCTGCATCCTCGCGAGAATCACAGAGGGAGAATGCTACGGAAGGAATGTATTTCATGCAGCCTTCCAGCGTTACCCCCATCGTTCCGCTATAATGGACATTGACTGACGCATTATCGCCATGGTTGATACCGCCTACCACCATGTCTGGCTTCCTCGGGACAAGTTCTGCCAGCGCCATCTTCACACAATCCACAGGCGTACCTGTACAGGACCACACTTCCAACCCTTCCCTCCGTTCCCGAAGCCGAAGCCTGAGAGGAGCCGTTGCAGAGAAGGCACAAGACATACCACTACAAGGTATTTCTGGAGCACAGACGATAATATCCCCAATGCCAATCAGCATCTCCACAAGGGCATTGATACCATTTGCCTGATAGCCGTCATCATTGGAAATAAGGAATAATGGTCGTTTAATTTCCATAAAATATCGTCATTTTGAGCGCAAAATTACAAAAAAATATGAATTATACGCTCTGTGAGACCGCTTTTTTTCAAAAAAGAATTCTGAATTATGAATAATTTCGTAACTTTGTACCCAAATTCCTCATTTTTATTAAGATTTAGTTAGATTCAAATGGGTAAGATCATTGCATTAGCAAACCAGAAAGGCGGTGTAGGAAAGACTACCACGACAATAAATTTGGCCGCCTCACTCGCTACATTAGAGAAGACCGTACTAGTGGTGGATGCAGACCCACAGGCCAACGCATCGAGTGGCTTGGGTGTTGACATCACGGAAGTAGAATGTTCGTTATATGAATGTATCATTAATCAGGCTGACGTACACGAAGCCGTCTATACGACCGACATAGAGGGACTGGACATCATTCCCAGCCATATCGACCTGGTGGGGGCAGAGATTGAGATGCTGAACCTGAACGACAGGGAAAAAGTCATTAAGAATCTCCTGGAACCCATCCGTCACGAATATGACTATATCCTTATTGACTGTTCTCCTTCGCTGGGCCTCATCACAGTCAACGCCCTGACAGCCGCCGACTCCGTGATTATCCCTGTACAGTGTGAATATTTCGCGCTTGAAGGCATCAGCAAGTTGCTTAACACCATTAAGATCATAAAGAATAAGTTAAACACAAAACTGGAGATTGAAGGTTTCCTGCTGACGATGTTTGACAGTCGTCTGAGACTGGCCAACCAGATTTACGACGAAGTAAAGCGTCATTTCCAGGAACTGGTATTCAAGACTGTCATCCAGCGTAATGTCAAACTGTCTGAGGCTCCCAGTCATGGACTTCCCGTCATCCTTTATGACGCAGACTCGACAGGCAGTAAGAACCACTTGGCACTCGCCAAGGAAATCATCCACAAGAACAAATAACCATAAACTATCATGGCTGTAAAAAAGAAATATGACAGAAATGTCCTGGGCAGAGGCCTGGATAATATCGGAACAGGGAAAGGGCGAGGATTGGACGCGCTGATCGACACAGGTGACATTCAGACACAAGGCACTTCCAACTTGAGTGAAATTGCCATCGACCTCATCGAAGCAAACCCCAACCAGCCCCGTCGTGAATTTGACGAAGGAGCCCTTAAGGATCTTGCTGCCAGCATCAGTGAGATGGGCATCATCACACCTATTACCCTCCGGCAGACAACTAACGGGAAATACCAGATCATCGCTGGCGAACGCAGGTGGCGGGCTTCCCAGATGGCAGGACTTAAGACAATACCTGCATATATCAGGACTGCCGAAGATGACAATGTCATGGAAATGGCACTTGTGGAGAATATACAGCGTGAGGACCTGAATGCCATCGAGATCGCCCTCGCCTATCAGCATCTATCTGAGACGACAGGAATGACCCAGGAACGGATATCTTCACGTGTCGGCAAGAGCCGCACCTCCATCACGAATTACCTTCGTCTGCTGAAACTTCCTGCTCAGATCCAGATGGCCCTGAAGAACAAGGAGATGGACATGGGGCATGCACGCGCCCTCTTGTCCCTGGAGAGTCCATCGGCCCAACTGAAACTCTTCAAGGAACTGCAGCGTAACGCCTACTCTGTACGCAAGGTGGAAGAGATGGTTCAGATTATCAAGAATGGAGAGAACATACAGTCTGCCAAAAGGACGGTGGCTCCCAGTTCGCAGTTGCCGCTGGAATACTCCATACTGAGAGACCGCCTGGCCGACCTCTTCAAAGTAAAGGTGTCCATGACATGCAACCAGCAGGGAAAAGGCAAGATCAGCATTCCCTTTGCTAATGAGGAGGAATTAGAATATGTCATGAACATCATTGACAAGATGAAAGGCTAAACGTTGAGACAGATAATATTAACATCAGCAAGGATTGTCCTGACAGTTTTCTCTCTGTTTATGGCGGGTATCACCAAGAGTACCGCCCAGACAGAGATAGACGTTGACAGCACATTCACCCTATCCATTGACAGTGCCACCATCAAGGCGACGACAGACAGTCTGATGACGGTGGTCGGAAACACTAAGAAGGATCTGAAGCCCGCCAAGGACTGGTCCACCTGGACACCCAACCCCAAAAGGGCACTATGGCTCGCATTGGTTATCCCTGGTGGTGGACAGATCTATAACAGGAAATACTGGAAGTTGCCGCTGGTCTATGGAGGTTTTATCGGTTGCATTTATGCGATGAGTTGGAACAACTCCATGTATAAGGACTACTCGCAAGCGTATCTGGACCTGATGGATGACGACCCAGGCACACAGAGTTACAACCAGTTCCTGCACCTTGGCATGCAGATCACGCCTGCCAATGCCGAGCGCTATAAGGACATCTTCAAAAAGCGAAAGGACAAATACCGCCGTTGGCGCGACCTGAGTTTCTTCGTGATGGTTGGGGTCTATGCCCTTTCGGTGATTGATGCTTACGTCGATGCCGAACTGTCCGTTTTCGACATATCCAAGGACCTGAGCCTGAGGGTAGAGCCGACCATCCTGAACAATCACACTTCAGGGAACCCAATAGACAACTCGTCCGTCGGTCTGCAGTGCAGCCTGAATTTTTAATTAAGAATAAATATAAACTAAACAATTGATATGATTAGAACGAAATTGAAAGAGGTGAGTCAGAACAGGTGGATCAAAGTCCTGATACTTTTCTTCACTTTCCAGTTTTCTCTCTGCACTTCTCCAGTAATCGCTCAAGTAGTAGATAACGCCGACATCGTGGATGATGAAGAGACGGATGATGAGGATGACATCATTGATGTCAGGGCCGAAGACGAAATCTCCGTGACTGACCAGGACGGCAACGAAGAGGTCATCGAGTTTCCTGAAGCCATGACTTACGACCTGGACAGTCTGTTGAACCTCTATATGTCCAAGACCTATCTTGGTACGCCCGGTGACTGCGAGATGAAGAATGAGAATCCCACGTTCCCCAAGGAAGTGTATATCGAACGACTACAGCGTATTCCCGCGGTGATGGAGATGACATATAATGACATCGTCCAGCGCTTCATAGACCGCTATAGCGGACGGCTGCGCTACTCGGTCAGTTATATGCTGGGAGCCCTGAATTTCTACCTGCCCATCTTCGAAGAAGCCCTGGAAGCCTATCAGGTACCCCTTGAACTGAAATATCTACCTGTCATAGAGTCTGCCCTGAACCCCAAGGCCGTCTCTCGCGCAGGGGCTGCTGGACTGTGGCAGTTCATGCCTGCCACTGGCAAGCAATATGGTTTGGAGATCAATTCCCTCGTTGACGAGCGACGCGATCCCCTCAAGTCATCCTACGCAGCCGCCAGACTGCTGAGGGACTTCTATCGCATCTTTGGCGACTGGAACCTGGCCATTGCTGCCTATAACTGCGGACCAGAGAATATCAAGAAAGCCATTCACCGTGCTGGTGGAGAGAAAGACTACTGGCAACTGTACCCCTACCTGCCGGCGGAGACGCGCGGCTACGTGCCGGCATTCATTGCCGCCAATTATATCATGACCTATTACTGCGAACATAACATCTGTCCGATGAACACGACACTTCCGTTGCAGACTGACACTGTCGTTGTCAACAAGAATGTACACCTGGGACAGATAGCAGGTGCCCTTGATATTGACATTGAGCAGTTGAGGGCCTTGAACCCAGAATACCGCCGTGATATCGTACCCGGTCTGACCAAGCCTTCCACCATCAAGATGACCATCAGTGACATCGGCAATTTCCTCGACCATGAAGACTCGGTCTATAACTACCGTACCAGCGAATTCCTAACCCACCGCACCGTGGTAGATGTAAACGACGACATCCCGACTTTTTCACGTAGCCGTAGAAGTGCCTACAGTCGAAGGAGCGGGCGCCATAGCACACGCAGTGCCCGCAATGCACGGCATGGGCGCTCTTCTCGCAGTTCAGGCGGTTCCTCGATAACAGTCAGGAAGGGACAGACCCTCTCTGAGATTGCCAAGCGTAATGGAACCACTGTGGCCAAACTGAGAAAGTTGAATGGCATCAAGGGTTCCAATATCCAGGCAGGAAAGAAACTGAGAATCAGATAACGTTGCAAAGAGAAAGGGGATAAACTATGGATGATATAGAGCAGATGACGCAGGAGGAGCAAGATGACAAACTCATCAATGATGCGTTCCAGAAACTGTTAAACGACTATCTGGCATCACGTCACAGGAAGAAGGTCGATCTGATTACCAAGGCCTTCAACTTTGCCCGTCAGGCCCACAAAGGTGTGCGCCGCCTGTCTGGAGAGCCCTATATCATGCACCCTATTGCAGTGGCACAGATCGCCTGCTCAGAGATAGGACTCGGCTCCACCAGTATCTGTTCCGCCCTACTCCATGACGTCGTGGAGGATACCGACTACACCGTTGAGGACATAGAGAACATCTTTGGCGCGAAGATTGCGCAGATTGTCGATGGTCTGACGAAGATCAGTGGTGGCATCTTTGGCGAGCAGGCCTCCGCACAGGCAGAGAACTTCAAGAAACTGCTACTCACGATGAGCGACGATATCCGCGTCATCCTCATCAAGATCTGCGACCGTCTGCACAACATGCGCACGCTGGATTCCCAGCCAGCCAACAAGCAGTATAAGATTGCCGGTGAGACACTTTATATCTATGCCCCATTAGCCAACCGCCTGGGACTAAACAAGATCAAGTCGGAACTGGAGAACCTGAGTTTTAAGTTTGAGCATCCCGACGAGTATGCGGCCATTGAGTCGAAACTAAAATCGACCCGTGCCTCCCGCGACGAGTTGTTCACCCAGTTCACCAACCCCATCGAGGATGCCCTGAAACGCATGGGAATCCAGTACGAGATCAAAGAACGCGTGAAGAGTCCCTACTCCATCTGGAATAAGATGCAGAACAAGCACGTTACCTTTGAGGAAATCTACGACATCCTGGCGGTGCGCATTATCTTCACCCCCAAGGTCCGGGCGGAAGAGGTCAACGAATGTTTCAACATCTATGTCGCTATCTCAAAGATATACAAGTCACATCCTGACCGCCTGCGCGACTGGTTGAGCCAGCCCAAGGCCAACGGATACCAGGCTCTCCATGTGACCCTCATGTCTAAACAGGGCCGTTGGATAGAGGTACAGATACGCTCTGACCGCATGGACGAGATTGCAGAACAGGGATTTGCTGCCCATTGGAAATACAAGGACGGCGTGGAAGAGGAATATACGGAGGACGAGAACGAGTTGAACGACTGGCTGCGTACCATCAAGGAAATTCTTGATGACCCGCAGCCCGATGCCATGGATTTCCTTGACACCATCAAACTGAACCTCTTCGCCTCTGAAATATTCGTATTTACGCCGAAAGGAGAGATACGCACACTGCCTGCAGGCTGTACGGCTCTCGACTTCGCATTCTCCATACACACCTTCCTTGGCAGCCATTGCATTGGTGCGAAGGTGAACCACAAACTGGTTCCACTCTCCCATAAACTGCAGAGCGGTGACCAAGTGGAGATCCTCACCTCCAAGTCGCAGCATGTCAGTCCCCAGTGGATTAATTTTGCCTCAACGGCCAAGGCCAAAGCCAAGATTCAGGCTATCCTGCGCCGCGATAACAGAGAGGTACAACGCCAGGGCGAAGAGATCCTGAACACATTCCTGCAGAAAAACGGCTTTGAACCAAATATTGCCCTGGCAAACCAACTGGCGGAATTCCACGACTACACCAAGCGCAACGAATTCCTCCAGGCCATCGGTGAGAAAATCGTCCTCTTGGGAGAGAAGGACATTGACAAACTCAACGGCAAGCAGAAAGACAGTGAGACCCAGTCTGGCTGGCGGAAATACGTGCCCTTCGTCAATAAGAAGAGGAAGGAAGATACACCCAAGCAGGAACTATTCATCGTGCCAGAGAAGTTCAACCGCAAGAAGCCGGTCTTCCTCTCTGAGGAGAACATCAACCAATATAAGTTCCTAGGCTGCTGTCACCCTATCCCCGGCGACGATGCCCTGGGCTATATCAACAATAAGAACCAGATAGAAATCCACAAGCGGGCTTGTCCTGTGGCGGCCAAACTGAAGTCAAGTTTCGGTAACCGCATCCTCGATATCAAATGGGACATGCATAAGATTCTCTTCTTCGACGCGACCATCCGCCTGGGGGGCATCGACCGCGTCGGACTGCTCAACGAGATCACGCAGATAGTCTCCTCCCAGATGAACGTCAACATCCACAAAATCATGATCACCTGTGAGGACGGCATCTTCGATGGCAGCATCGAACTGCGCGTTCACGACCGTGAGGATGTGCAGGCCATCATTACCAACCTGAGAAAGATCGCTGATCTCAAGGAAATATCAGAAATTATGTAACCAATGAAGAAATTACTACTAACACTGACCCTATTCCTTCCGCTGGTGGCTTCAGCAGCCAGCAAGTATGACAACCCAGACACCATCGTCGTCGCCCGCGACGGCACTGGCGAGTTCCGCACCATCGACGAGGCCATCGAGGTATGCCGGGCCTTCATGGACTATCACAAGGTCATCTTCGTGAAGAACGGTACCTATAAGGAAAAACTCATTATCCCCCAGTGGCTACAGCATATCGAGATTTGTGGGGAGAGCAAGGAGAAGACCATCATCACCTATGATGACCACGCCAACGTGAAGGTATTACTGGGGACAGCAGCCCCACGACTCCAGCCCATGGGCACCTTCCGCACCTACACCATGAAGATCGAGGGCAACGATATCACCCTGAAGAATCTCACCATTGAGAATAACTCTGCACGGCTGGGACAAGCCGTGGCACTCCATACAGAAGGCGACCGTCTGGTATTTGTCAATTGCCGATTCATCGGCCATCAGGACACCGTCTATACAGGCATGCCTGCCACACGGCTCTTCTTCAAGGACTGCTATATCTGTGGTACCACCGCCTTTATCTTTGGCCCTTCGACGGCATGGTTTGAGAACTGTACCATCGAGAGTCTCGTCAACAGTTATATCACGGCAGCCTCCACGCCCAAGGATCAGGCATACGGGTATGTTTTCAACAAATGCCGTCTCATTGCTGCTAAGGGGGCTGATGCCGTCTATCTGGGACGTCCCTGGCGCGACTATGGCTATACCTTATTTATGGATTGTGAGATGGGGCGCCATATCCGTCCTGAGGGATGGCACCACTGGGAACAGCATCGCGAACAGACTGCCCGTTATTCTGAGTATAACAACCACGGTGAAGGGGCCGATACGAAAGCGCGTGTCAACTGGAGCCGCCAACTTTCTAAGAAAGAAGCATCCGCCATCACCCCCGAGGCCGTATTCGGCGATACCGCCTGGATACACTAGGAGCCCTAGAACTCCTAGAACTCCTAGGACTCCTAGGAAAAAAGCCTCCCGATCGGGAGGCTTTTTCATACTAGTGAATCCAGTTGCTTCTTCAGTGCCTGGAGGTCGGCCCTGACACTCATCAGCGACTCCATCAC